>Ga0081527_100104_pt1 | contig 70484 bp, 62 predicted proteins | sample HotLakmasection5_FD_70992 | JGI IMG/M metagenome (GOLD analysis project Ga0081527, IMG submission 70992) | Hypersaline microbial mat communities from Hot Lake, Washington, USA - Section #5 (SPADES assembly) (version 2) | ecosystem: Environmental > Aquatic > Non-marine Saline and Alkaline >...
GGCGCCACCGCTCGGCTCGCCTGCTCAACTGATGGTCGCGATCAACGATCGGCGACTGTCAAAATACCGACCAACTGGATTGCTGGTGAGAAATGCGGGCTAGTCGTCGATGACGATCAACGCTTCACTTCGCGCAGCCCGCAGCAGGGCGGCATCGAGGGTAGCGAGCTTTGCGCGAAGACGGCAGGCGAGCTCCAGATAGAGGGCGTCGTAGACGGTGAGCTCGTGCTTTTCAGCGAAGGCCAGAGCTTGGTCGAGCACCGGCTCGCAATCCGTCTCCAAGGGTAGATCGATCAGTGCCACCAATCGATCCTTCAGGCCTTCGCTGGTGATGCGCTGCCGGCGACGGGCGGTCAGCAGGATGTTGCGCATCTCGAAGTGCCAAAGTTGCGGCACAAAGCCCGACATCGTCTCCAGCGCCGCGAGGGCAGTGGCCGCACGCGGATCGGCTTCGTCGTCGAAGAGCCAGGTCGCCGCAATCGAGGCGTCGACGACAACGACCCGGCTCAAGCCCGATGGCCCGCGTGCCGCGCCGCCAGTATCTCGTCCGTGGTGAAGTCCGCTCGCGGCCACTGCCGGCGCCGCTCGCGAAACCGCGCCACGGCAGTTCGGCGGGCCTCCGCATCGACGGCCGCTGCCGGCACCAGATGAGCGATGGCGCGACCATGGCGGGTGATGGCAAAGCTCTCGCCACGCTCCACCGCACGGAGCAGCTGGCTGAGATGCGCCTTGGCATCCGTCGACTGAATCTCGCGCATGATGCGATCCGAACTGGTCATTCTGTCTAGTCCTTCTCGTCCTCCGATCCCTGACCGTCAAGCCGTTCGCCGGCCGAAGCGGATGTCACCCGCTCGACAAATGCGTGTTGTTCGCTACGCTCTTTCCTCGGGTGACCGTTGCCGCATCGCCCAGTTATCTGTCGGTCGGTACTTGCGGACCCGGCTCGCTCTCTCGAAACGAACACGATGAAGCCTCATCCCTGGCTGCAACCCCTTTATCGCCGCGTCCTGGTCACGCTGTTCTGCGTCGCCTGGACCGTCTGGGAGGGGGTCTATGATGCGGGGTCGATCTGGTTTCTCTTGATGCTCGGCATCACCGCCTGGGCGGTCTGGGATTTCTTCCTCTCGGGCAATTACCCGCCGAGGTCCGAATCGGCCGGCGCCGGCAAAGACTAGGTGGTCGAGCGCGCCGCCTTGCCGCTTCGGCGCAGCTGATCGGCGAGTGCTGCCAGCTGCTCGCTGAAGCCGGTGCGGCATGTGAAACCCAGCCGGCGCGTCGCCTTCGTGGCGTCGTAGACCCGATCGATCGAGCGGAACATGGTCCAGCCCAATTGCCCGTAGATGGCGGGGTAGTCGGGGAAGTAGCGGGCAACCACGCTGGGCGCGTCGGTGATCAGCTCGGCGCAGTCCTCGGGCGCGAAAGGGGTCGGTGCCGAGACGATGAAGGTATCGAAGCCGATTGCCGGGGCACGCTCGAGGGCGGCCAGGTGCGCTGCCGCGGCGTCCTCGACCGTGAGCCTGCGGAACAGAAATTCGTTGGTCTTGGTGTTGGCATCGGACTGCTCGATCACATGCGCCATGTCGTCGGCCTCGGGGAAGAAGCGCGACGTCCGCAGCACGACGATCGGCAGGCGGTAGAGCTCGTGATGGAGGCGGCAGAGATGCTCGGCCGCGAGCTTGGTCACGCCGTAGATGTTGCGCGGGCGAAGGTCGGTCACGGCCTCGGTGAGCCAGGCGGCGCGCGCCGCCCCGCCGTCACGCCCGGCGCGGATCTCCTTCGAGATCATCAGCGACGTGGTCGAGGTGAAGACGAAGCGATCGACGGTGGAGCCGGGGGCGGTTGCAGCTTCGAGCAGATTGGCGGTGCCCTGGACGTTGACGGCGAGAAAGTCGGTGGTGCTGCGGCTCTCGACATGCGGCTTGTGCAGCGTTGCGGTGTGGATGACGGCCTCGATCCCGCGCTCCCGGATTGTTGTCCGCAGGAGCGCGGCGTCGGTGATCGAGCCCACCACATCGGTCGAGGGCGCCGGCGCGAGATCGAGGCCGCTGACCTGGTGGCCGGCGGTGCGCAGCTGCGGGACGAGGGTCCTGCCCAGCCAGCCGCTCGAACCGGTCACGAGAACGCGCATGGGGCGGCTCGGGACCGTCCGGGGAAAGCTGCTCAGGCCTGGCGCAGGCAGGCGATGGTCGCCGCATCGGGCGACTGGTCGCGCATGACCAGTTCGGTTGCCGTGATGCGCAGGACCTCGGCGTTCATGTCCTCGGCCCGATCGGTGAAGCTGGCGACGAACTGGTTGATCATCCCGGTAAGGCCGGTATCGCGGCCGTCGGCCGTCACCGTCTCGACCTCGGTGCCAGAGGTCATCAAGCGGTCGCCCTCGACCATCCAATCGCCGGTCCAGGTCATCAGCATGTCGCCGGCGCCGGGCATCGCCTGCTCCATCGGCACGGTCGATTCGGCGGCCATGGTGCCGTCCGCCGCGAAGGACATGGCGATCGTGACCTCGGGTGTGTCGGGATAGGGGTCGAGCTCGCGGCAGGTCCAGCTGCCGACGATCTCGTCTCTGGAGACGGTCGTGACCTCCTTGGGGACGTCGATCTGCGGCCGGCTCGGGCTCGTGTCGAGGGCAGCAAAGTCACCGCTGTCACAAGCGGCGAGCAGGATGAGCGAAGCGATGGCGGTCGTGGCAGCGCGGCGCATGACAACTCCGGGTCGTTCGAGAAAACGCCCGGAATGTCGACGCCACGCGACAGCTGCGCAAGCCCAATCGACACCGATCCTGCAACACTCAGGCGGCCTTCAGCCGCTCCCGGCCGTGCGGCTCGGCGTAATCGATCAGCGGCCCGAGGGGCACCACGCCGGTCGGGTTGATGGTGCCGTGACTGCCGTAATAGTGGTGCTTGATGTGGTGCAGGTTCACCGTCTCGGCGATGCCCGGGTATTGGTAGAGCTCGCGGGTGTAGGCCCAGAGCGCGGGGTAGTCGACGAGCCGCCTGAGGTTGCACTTGAAGTGGCCGACATAGACCGGATCGAAGCGGATCAGCGTCGTGAACAGCCGCCAATCGGCTTCGGTGAGCCGCTCGCCCACCAGATAGCGCTGGCCCGACAGGCGCTCTTCGAGCCAGTCGAGGCTGTCGAAGAGTGCGGTCACCGCCTCCTCGTAGGCTTCCTGGGTGGTGGCGAAGCCGGATTTGTAGACGCCGTTGTTGACCGTGTCGTAGACGCGCGCGTTGACCGCGTCGATCGCCGTACGCAGGTGCACAGGATAGTAGTCGCCGGGTGCGGCACCGACATCGTCGAAGGCCGAATTGAACATGCGGATGATCTCCGACGACTCGTTCGACGCGATGGTCGCCTGTTGCTCGTCCCAGAGCACCGGTACGGTCACCCGTCCGGTGTAATCGGGTTCGGCGCGCGTGTAGATCTCGTGCATCCGCCGGTGCCCGTAGAGGCGATCACCGGTGGCGGCCGCGTCCGTCTCGAACGTCCAGCCCTCCTCGGCCATGTGCCAGTGGACGACCGAGACGTCGATCATCGCCTCCAGGCCCTTGAGCTTTCTGAAGATCAGCGTGCGGTGCGCCCAGGGACAAGCGAGCGAGACGTAGAGGTGGTAGCGGCCGGGCTCGGCCCGAAAACCGCCCTGACCGGAAGGACCGGGGCTGCCGTCTCTGGTCACCCAGTTCCTGAACCGCGTTTCCGAGCGCTCGAACCGCCCGCCGGTCTTGTCTGTGTCGTACCACTTGTCCTGCCACTTGCCGTCGACGAGCAGCCCCATCGGTCCTCTCCCTTCCGGCCTTGTTCAGGCGGTCAGTTTCGTGGTCCGGCCGATTCAGGCCGTCAGCTTCTTGGCGATCTCGGCGACGTGGCGGCCCTGGAAACGGGCCATGCCGAGTTCTTGCTCCGACGGCAGGCGGCTGCCGTCACCGTCGGCGATGGTCGACGCCCCGTAGGGCGAGCCGCCCTTGATCTCGTCCAAGCCCATCTGCTCCTTGCAGCTGTAGGGCAATCCCACGATGACCAGACCTTGATGGAGCAGCGTAATGTGGGTGGCGAGGATCGTGCTCTCCTGGCCGCCGTGCTGGCTAGCCGAACTCGTGAACACACTGCCGACCTTGCCGACCAGGGCACCGCTGGCCCAGAGCCCGCCGGTCTGGTCCCAGAAATTGCGCATCTGTGCGGTCATGTTACCGAAGCGGGTGGGCGTGCCGACGATGATCGCGTCGTAGTCGGCGAGCTCCTTCGGATCGGCCACGGCTGCAGCCTGATCGAGCTTGGCACCCGCCTTCTCCGCAACCTCGCGCGGCATCAGCTCGGGCACCCGCTTGACCGTGACATCGACGCCGTCGACCGCCTTCGCACCCTCGGCCACGGCGTACGCCATGGTCTCGATATGGCCGTACATGCTGTAGTAGAGAACGAGCACCTTGGTCATGTGTTGCACCCCTGTCGGTGGTTTCACTGACCGACGATATGGACCGGCGGTTGCCGGAGCGCACCCGGCCGTCGCGAAGGGTTCGTTTCCGGTGGGGCAACGATCGAGCGGCCGTCGGTGGAAATCTGCTGCGACTGTCGCTCGATTATTTCGCGATCAGCTTCTGCCCTTCGAGGTCCGCGACCTCCAGCCGTTCGGGCTTTTTGTCCCGGGTGAGCAGCTGGACGGCCTGGTCGGCGGCATCCTGGAAGGGCTCGAGGACGAGATCGGCGCCAGCTTCGTAAAGGGCCACGGTGTCGGCGTCGTGCCGGTTGGTGACGGCGACGCGGCCTTGGAACTGCTGTTCTTGCAAGGCCTGGATCAGGGCGATCCGCGGGTCCTCGTGGAACACGCCGGTATCGTGGGCCGGCATGGTGGCGATCGCCCATTTGGCGTGCCGGAGGGGTAGGTGGGCGACGAACTCGGGGTCCATGGCATCCCCATAGACGCCTTCCCGGCCATCCTCTTGCCAGCGGCGAACCGAGGTCGGGTTGAAGTCGACACCCAGCACCTTGAGGCCGATTCGCTCCAGCCTTGTTGCGATCGACGTGCCGAAGCGGCCGAGGCCGAAGATGATCGCGTCGTAGCGGCCCTTGACCCCGTCGTCGATGCCCTGTTCGGCCGGCGTGTCCTTGCGCTCGAAGGGGCCGAGCAGCGGCTCCAGCCAGCCGTAGAGGACTTGGCTGTAGGTGATCATGTAGACGCTGCCGGCGATGGTGATCAGGCCGACGAGGGTGACGAGGCCGAGAGCATCGCTGCCGACATGGCCGAGCGTGATGCCCATCGCGACGAAGATGAGTGAAAATTCGCTGATCTGTGCGACGGTCAGACCGGCGAGAAAGCCGGTGCGCTTTCGGTAGCCCATGATCCCCATGATGATCAGCACGATGAGCGGATTGCCGATCAGCACGAAGAGCGAGAGGACAGCGGATGCCAGGAGGTTCTCGCCGAGGCCGGCGAGGTCGAGCTGGGTCCCGAGATAGATGAAGAAGAAAAGGACGAGAAAGTCGCGCAAGGGGGCGAGCCGGGCGGCGATCGCATCGCGATAGGGCGTGGAGGCGAGAGCGACGCCGGCCAGGAGCCCGCCGAGTTCCTTGCCGAAACCGACCACGTCGCCGATGGCAGCGAAAAGTGCCGCCATGGCGATCGAGAAGGAGATCAAGAGCTCGGGTGCCCGCGCCATGCGCTCGGTCAAGGGGTCGGCCACGTAGCGGATGAAGAAGAGAACGAAAGCGAGGAGCAGGGCACTGCCGGCCAGGACCTGGAGAATGCCGGCGAGCGCCCCGCCGTTCTCGGCACCGCCCGGGCCGGCAATACCGATGGCGGAAAGCACGATCATCGCGACGACCACGACGATGTCCTGGACGATCAGAAAACCGAGCGCGATGCGGCCGTGCAGGCTGTCGATCTCGCGTTTGTCCGACAGCAGCTTGACGATGATGATGGTCGAGGAGAAGGTCAGTGCCACGGCGACATAGATGCTGGTGACGGCATCGAGGCCGAGGGCGAGGCAGATAAAGAAGCCGATGCCGGCGGTGAACACGACCTGGCCCAGGCCGGTGACCAGCGCCACGGTGCCCAGCGTCCGGATCAGCTTCACGTCGAGCTTGATGCCGACGAGAAACAGCAGCACCGCGATGCCGAGCTCCGCCAAGAGGTGGATCTGCTCGGGCGACCGGGTGATGTGCAGCACCGACGGTCCGGCGAGGATGCCGACCGCGATGAAGCTGACGATCAGCGGCTGCCGCGCCAGGATGCCGACAAAGCCGACCGCTGCCGCGAGAGTCAGGAGTGCCGCGACCTCGTAGAAGACGTTCTGCGCCACGAGTTCGATCACGAGCCACGAGCCTCCGCCCAGACCTCCAGGACCAGCGCGTTATAGCAGGCCCGCGGCGCCGAAAAATGGCGATGCGGTCGATTTCAAGCGGCCTGCGCTTTTTGGCCCTGGACGAGCGCCCCGCGGATGTGGCGGGCGAGTTCCTCGGCGATATCGAGACTGCCGGCGCGCGGCAGATAGAGACAGATGTGAAAGTCCGGCAGCTTCGGCAGGTCCGCCTCCGGGCCCAGGATGGCGAGGTTGGTCGGCACCGACGAGGCGAGGAGTGCCGTCACACCGAGATCGGCCTCGACGCTGACATAGAGCGGCTGCATGGCACTGGTGTCGCAGACCGAGCGCCAGTTGCGGCCATCCTTGGCGAGCCGCTCGAGCACGGCGTTGCGGAAGATGCAGGAGCGGTCACCCAGTGCGAGCGGCAGCGGATCGCGCGAATACGCGGTGCCGTTGGGTGCACCCACCCAGACGAGCGGTTCGCGCAGCAGCTTCTCGCCGCCCTTCTTGGGGCTCTGCTCGGTGGTCAGGCAGAGGTCGATCGTGCCGTTCTTCAGCTGCTCTTGAAGGTCGACCGTGACCCCGGCGACGATGTAGACGCGCACGTCGGGCCACGCCTGATCGAAGCTTTTGAGGATCGGCGGGATATAGGCCGAGATGATGTCGGCGGGAACACCCAGCCGCACCTCGCCGACGAAATCGGGGGCGGTCATCGTGGCCCAGATCTCGTCGTTCATCGCCAACAGGCGCGGTGCCTTGGCGAGCAGCATGCCGCCGCTCGAGGTCAGCGCCAGCCGGCGCTGCTCGCGCTCGAAGAGCGGCCGGTCGAAGAGCTCCTCCAGCCGCTTGATCTGCTGGCTGACGGCGGCCTGGGTGAGGTGCAGCTGCTTGGCCGCCGTGGTCATGCTGCCGGTCTCGGCGACGGCAACGAAGCTGCGCAGCAGGCTGGTGTCGATATTACGGCGCACGGCTCCCGCTCCGATCGATTCTGACGATAAGACTTGCTTATCATCATCATAACAAACATTCGTTTCTCTTATGGTCCAGCACTCCCTATCTGGTCAAGGGGAGACGGGCCTGTCGGGTCCGTCGCGTGGTTTTTTGGAGTTGGTATCATGCGCTCCGACATCGTCGTCCATCGCTTTTCGCCCTCGGGCCGGCCGTCGGCGGCCCGGCTGTTGTCGCCGGCCGTGATCGGCGATTATCTGGTGCGGCTGTGGCAGAGCCATCGCGAGCGGCAGAGCCTCGCCGAACTCGACCCGCGCCTGCTGCGCGACATCGGGATCGAGCCGGCTGCGGCGGCACGCGAGATCGAGCGGCCGTTCTGGGAATTGTCGCCGCATCACGCCAGGGCGTTTCGGCGGCAACTGGGTCGGTGAAGCGACCCGCCGGGGTCGTTCAACTTGTCCGGTGGTCCCTTCTCGTCTAGCACGGCCCTTGCCGGGACCACCGGCGATCCGTTCGCAGCCGTGCCAGCCGAGCGATGCCCGAAGCCGTGATCCGTCGCTATTTCGCCGCCTTCAACGCGGGCGACATCGAGGGGATGCTCGATTGCCTCGCCGATGCCGTGATTCACGACGTCAACCAGGGCGAACGCCGGCACGGCAAGGCCGCATTTCGCGCGTTCGCCGAGCACATGGCCCGCTGTTACCGCGAGGAGCTTCGCGACATCGTCGTCATGGTGGCGCCGGGTGGTGAGCGCGCGGCCGCCGAGTTCGTGGTTCACGGCCGCTATCTCGTCACCGATGACGGGCTGCCGCCGGCGGCCGGCCAAGAATACGTGTTGCCGGCGGGCACGTTCTTCGCGCTCGCCGACGGGCGGATCACGCGGGTGACGACCTGTTACAACCTGCGCGCCTGGTCGGCGCAGGTCGGCAGCGATGGCTGAGGTCGCAACGGACCTTCGCGTGGTGTCCTTGGGAGAGGCTGCGATCGCGCCGCTCTTGGACGCCCTTGCCGAGCTGCGCATCCGGGTGTTTCGCGACTATCCCTACCTCTACGACGGTGATCTGGGCTACGAGGCGCGCTATCTCGCCCGCTTCGCCGCGGCACCCGACGCCCTGCTGGCGGCGGCTTTTGCCGGAGAGCAGCTGGTGGGAGCCGCGACCGCGCTGCCGCTGATGCACGAGCACGACGATTTCGTGCGACCGTTCGAACAGCACGGCATCGATCCCCGGACGGTTTTCTATCTCGCCGAATCGGTGCTGCTGCCGGCTTATCGCGGCCGCGGCATCGGGCATGCGTTCTTCGACCTGCGCGAAGCGGCCGGCCGCAGGCTCGGCTTCGCGACGGCGGCGTTTTGTGCGGTGGTGCGTGCGCCGGACGACCCGCGGCGGCCGGCCGGCTACCGACCGCTCGACGCGTTCTGGCTGCAGCGCGGCTATCGCCCGGCCGAGGGACTGACCACGAGCTTCGCTTGGCAGGAGTTGGGCGAAACCGAGGAGACCGCCAAACCCATGCAGTTCTGGTTGCGGCCGCTGGAACCGCGGTGAGACTGTTTACCGGCCGGCGGCAACATGGCGGGTGGCGGCTGGTCGTCCTCCTTTGCCTGGGTTGCTGGCTGTGCACCCTGCCGGCCGCCGCTTCGCCGCTCGAAGCGCTGATCACCCGGCACGGCTTCGCCTCCGACGCGGTCGCTGTCGTGGTCGAAGACGTGGCGAGCGGGCGGCGGCTGATCGCGCATCGACCGTCCGCTGCGGGCCTGCCGGCCTCGACCCTGAAACTGGTGACGGCCTGGGCGGCCCTCGAGACGCTCGGTCCCGAGCATCGCTTCGTCACCCGGCTCTGGCTCACCGGCAGCCTCGATGCGGCTGGTCGTCTCGACGGCGATCTCGTGCTGGAGGGTGGCGGCGACCCGCTTTTGGATATCGACGGGCTCCTGACGCTGGCCTCGGCACTGCGCAACGCCGGTGTTCGGCAGGTGGGCGGCCGCTTCGTGCTGGATGACAGTGCGATCCCGCGCCGGCCGCTGATCGATCCGGACCAGCCGGTCGACGCCGGCTACAATGCGGGGGTTGGCGCCTTGTCGCTCGCCTTCAATCGGGTCGAGCGCCGGCCGCTGCCGGGCGGCGGCACCTTCACCGTTCCGGCACTTCGCGAGCGCGGGCCGGCCTGGTCGCGGCTGCCGTTCGACGGTCCGGCCGCGGTGCCCGTGCAGGACCCGGGCCGGCATGCGGCGTGGGTGTTTCGCGATCTCGCCGCGAGCCTCGGCGCGGCCCTCGGTGCCCCCGAGCGGGGGCCGCGACCAGCGGCGGCGCGACTCGTCGCCGAGGTCGAGAGCCTGCCGCTGCGCGAGATCGTCCAGGCCATGCTCCTCTACAGCAACAACCAGGTGGCGGAGATCGTCGGGCTGCTGACGACCGGTGCAGACTCGCTGCCGGCCTCGGCCGAAGCTCTGACGCGTGCCGTCCGGGCTGCCCTGCCGGCGACCGATTGGCAGGGGTTCGTCATGACCAACCATTCGGGCCTCGATTCCCGGGCACGCGCCAGCGTCGATCAACTCGTCGCCATTCTGGCGCTCGCCGAGGAGCGCCACGGCATCGTGGCACTGCTGCCGGCCGCCGGCTGGTCGGGCAGCCTGCAGAGCCGCTTGCAGGCACCCGACACGGCGCTTCGCGTCTGGGCCAAGACCGGCTCGCTCGACTTCGCCGCGGCCCTCGTCGGCTGGGTGCTGCCGCCGGCCGGCACGCCGCGGCGCATCGCGCTCACGATCTCGGACGCGGCGGGCAGGCAGGCGCGCGATGCCGTGGAGGTACCGGGCCCGGCGTTGCGTCGGGCGATCGACGACTTCAGCCGACGTGCCCGCGCCTTGCGTGACGATCTCGCGCGCATGGCGCTGACGCTGGAGGATTGAGGCGGCCTTCGGCTCAGGTCCGGGCGAAGCGTCGCTCGCTCTGCGAGTCGAGCCATCCGGGCAGCTGCTGGACCGTCATCGGGCGACCGACGAAATAGCCCTGGATTTCGTCGCAACCGAGGGCGGCCAAGTGGTCGGCCGCCCGTTCGTGCTCGACGCCGCTGGCGATCACCCGCAGGCCCAGGCCGTGCGCCAGCTTGACCACCGAGCGGACGACGACCGTCGCACTCTGCGCCGCAAAGAGGTCGCCGACGAAGGTCCGGTCGATCTTCAAGGCGGTGATCGGCAGGCGTTGCAGGAGGGGCAGCGACGAATAGCCGGTGCCGAAATGATCGAGCGTGATGCCGACACCCAGCTTGGCCACCGCATCCAGGATCTGGAGCGTGCCCTGCGGGTCGAGCATGACGGCGCTCTCCGAGATCTCCAGCATCAGCTGCTCGGGCCGGCCTTGCCAGTTGCGCAGCAGGAGGTTCAGGATCTTCGGGAATTCCGGATCACGCAGCCATTTGGGCGAAATATTGATCGACAACGGCAGATCGATGTCCAAGTGCCGCCATTGTCGTTGCGCGTCGAGACAATCGTTCAGCACCTTCAAGGTGAGCGGCATGACGAGGCCGGTCTGCTCGGCGATCGGCAGGAAATCGTCCGGCTTGAGTGTCCCCTCGATCGGATGGTGCCAGCGCAACAATGCTTCCGCCCCGGTCACCGCCCAACTCGCGACCGACACCTTCGGCTGAAACAGCACCTCCATCTCGCCGCGATCGATGGCGGGGCGCATGTCCCGCTGCAGGCTCAAGCGGCGGGCACTGCCTTCGGCCTGCTCGGCATTGAAGATGCTGAAGCCGAGCTGCTCCCGCTTGGCCTTGTACATCGCGACATCGGCACTGTGCACGAGGCCGTCGAGATCGACGCCGTGGTCGGGGTAGAGGGCCGCACCGACACTGACCCCGAGATCGAGATTCATGCCGTCGATCGAGAACGGCCGAAACATGCTCTCCACCAACCGCTCGGCCGTCGTCGAGGTCCGCTCGAGGTCGACCGGCGCCGGCAGCAACACGGCGAACTCGTCCCCACCCAGCCGCGCCAGTGTATCGGATTTGCGCAAGCCCCCGGCGAGCCGCGGCCCGACGGCCTGCAGCAGGCGGTCGCCGATCTGATGGCCGAGCGTGTCGTTCACCTGCTTGAACCGGTCGAGATCGAGCAGCATCAAGGCGAAGGTCTCGCCATTGCGCTCGGCGGCGGCGATCGCCTGCCGCACGCGATCGTGAAACAGTGCTCGATTGGGCAGCCCGGTCAACGTATCGTGCAACGCCAGGCGCTCGAGCTCGGCCAATCGCTCGGCCCGGGCGGTGATGTCGGTCAGCCGAATACGCCAGCAGCCGCGCCCACCCTCGGCGACGTGCGCCACATCGAGCTCGACCGGTCGAAAGGTCGACGATTCGTGCTGCAGCTCCGTCTCGAAGCGGCGCCCGAGCAGCGAGTCGACGGTAACGTCCGGGTCGAGCCGCGGCAGATAGCGCACCAGCGGCCGGCCGACCGGGTCACCGCCCAGGAGCTCCAGCGCCCTGGCGTCCGCGGCGACAATGGTCCCCGCGGCATCGACGCTCACGAAGCCGTCGCCCGAGGCACCGAAGGGCGAGTGCACCGCGTCCCTGGCGTGCGGCCCGAGAGGCGAGGCGAACCACGTGCTTGCCCTGCCGATTCGCGCGACGACGACGGCAAGACCCATCGAGAGCGCAGGCTCGACGGCACCGGCCAGAAGGCCGGCCGAGGCGACGGTGACCGCCATCAGCACCGCATGAAGTGCTGTCCCGGCCCGCTGCGCCACGCGGTCCACGGCGAGCGGCAGCAACAGCGCGATCGCCGGTCCGGCGGCAGCCTGCGGCAGCCCGGCGGCCATCGGCAGGGGCAACAGCTCACGGACGAACTCGGTGAGGACGGCGATCTCCGGTGCGACAACGAGCAGCACCGCCACGATGACGCCCGCCGAACCCAACAGGAAGCTGCACATGCACCACACGCTCGACCAGCACTCCGATAAGTAGAGACGGCTCGGGCGAGGTGCCCCGACGTCACCCGTGCCACTCTATTTGCAGAGGCTTAACAACCGGTTTCGCCACGCGCGTTTTCGCTGCTGCCGGTCGAAAAAACCGGCGCCGGCGGTCGGCTCGGCCGATGTGTTGGACGCTGCGGCTGCGCGCTGCCGGCGAGCCGGGCGGGCGCAACGGGCGATCGTGCGCGGCTCACGGGTAGGCGCAGCTCTGGCCGCTGATGTCGATGAAGCCGGGCTCGCTCGAGGCCGTGGCCTGGAAGTGCCATTCTCGATCGTCGAGGATGACCGAGTGGACCAGCGGCAGCCGACCGGCTGCGCGGCTGAGTTCGCCCGTGATCGTCAAAAAGCGCAAGGTCACCGCTCCGCCGGGATCGAACCAATCGAGCGGTTGCCCGCTCTCGTCGCGTGCCGGGCGTCCCTCGCCGGTCACCGTTATCCGTCGGTCGGCGAAGGCGACGGCATTGTCCAGGACCGTGGTGATCGGCGTCCGAACCGGCAGACGGTAGGTCTCGACGCCGGGCAAGCATTCGCGCTCACGCCCGGCCTGCTCGATAACGAAGGCGAGCCGCTCCCGGTCGACGCCGGCTCTGACCCGGCCCTCCAGGAGGTTCAAGAGTGGCTTGAACTCGGCCGGCGGGACATTGGCGGCGTAGTCGAGGCGCAGCGACTGGAGCTGCTCCTCCAGCTGGGCCAAGCGGTCCTCGACGGTGGCCAATTGTCGCATCAACTCCAGCTTGGTGGCCGCCGCCTCGTCGAGTTCGGCCGCCTGTCGCTCCAGCAGGTGGGCATTCTCCGAGCGCCCGGATTCGTACCCGGCGATCGCAAAGAAGGCGAGCAGTGCGAGGCCGAGCAGAAGTCGGACCGTGTTCCAGAACAGCTTGCGCCGTTGCGCCTGGCGGCGGCGGCCGAGGGTCGAGAGCTGCTTCATGCCACCGATCGATCAGAAACCCGTCCCCGCCACGACGCTCGACCAGCCGACATCGACGAGCAGCCGTCTAGCGGTCATCCGCCGGTTCACTGTCCACGGCATCGTCACCATCGCCGCCGGGCGAGCCGGACCCTGCGTCGCCGGCGTCCCGCTCGATCGGCCGAATCGCCGTTGTCACGCCGGCGCCGACGACGGCCCCGATTTCTGCGGGATAGGATCGCGCCTGAATCATCTGATAGATCGTCGCGGCTGTTTCTTCAACTGATCGTTTAGTTACGTCGATCTCGGGCCAGTTGTTTCGGGCGAAGAGCCGGCGCGCATAGCGCAGCTCTAGGCGAATCCGTTCGAGATCGGCATAGGAGCCGCCGTAACGGGACTGCTCGCCGGCCTCGAGCCCGAGCATGCGCTGGCGGTTGCGCCGGATCTGGACGAGATTGGCGGGGTTGATGGTGAGCCCGACGATCAGCGGGCGGGTCAGTCGCTCGAGGATCGGCAATTGCGGCAGGTCGATCACCAGCGGCACGTTGGCCGCCTTGATGCCGCGATGCGCGAGATAGACGCAGGTCGGTGTCTTCGAGGTGCGCGAGACGCCGACCAGCACGACGTCGGCCTCGTCGAGTTCCTCGGCATATTGGCCGTCATCGTGCCGCATGGTGAAATCCATGGCGGCGATGCGCGAGAAGTAGCCGTCGTCCATCGCGTGCTGCCGGCCGATCTGCGGCCGTCCGGCCGAGCCGAGCAGGCCGGTGAGCGCGTTCATCACCGAATCGAGCACCGCGACGCACGGCACCCCGCAGGCCCGGCAGCGCTCCTGCAAGAGAAAGCGGAGTTCGGGCGAGACCAGGGTGAAAATGACGAGCCCCGGCAGCGCTTCGACGATGGTCAGTACCTTTTCGAGCTGGTTGCGCGTGCGGACGAAGAACCAGACATGCTCGACCGGGACCACGTCCTCGAACTGCGAGACCGCGGCCCGGGCGACCGTGGTCACGGTTTCGCCGGTGGAATCGGAGATGAGATGGAGATGTAGACGCAAGAACTGCTCACCCGCGTTGCGGCCGGCCCCGGCCATGGAACGGTGGATGCGTTTGTGGACAGATCACGCGCGTTCCACAAGCGCCGGCGGCGGCACGCCCTGCGTGCACGTTTGCCGCCGACCAGCCGGCGACAACCCACCTTGTGGATGTGGGGACGCCGGTCGCGGCGGAAACCTCGTCTATCCCCGCTTTTCCGGCCTTGTCGACAACTGTCCAACACTGTTGCCGAAAGCGACGATTCTGGCGTCGTTCGGCAATCGCTCACATCCGGCTCCTCGGGGAGAGCCCTCGGGGCAAACCCTGGACAGCGAATAATCCGCAGCTTTTGTCCGCCATCTACAACCTAAACCCTTCATTTTCTCTTAAAGTTAAGAGAGGATGAAGCCATCGACGGTACGGGTCTGCCAGCGGCCGCGGGCTCCCGCTCGGCCGTCTCGAACCCATCGATCTGGTGAGTGGAATGCCCGAAAAATTGTTGCTGCGTGCCCTGGCCGGCCAGGTGACCGAACGGCCGCCCGTCTGGCTGATGCGGCAGGCCGGTCGCTATCTGCCCGAGTATCGCGCGGTGCGCCGCAAGACCGGCGGCTTTCTCGAGCTCTGCTACGATCCGGTGCATGCCGAGGAAGTGACGCTGCAGCCGATCCGCCGGTTCGATTTCGATGCGGCGATTCTGTTTTCCGACATCCTGGTCGTGCCGGATGCGCTGGGTGCCGATGTCGGCTTCTACGAGGGCGAAGGGCCGCGCTTGACCCCGCTCGCGCATCGCAGCGATCTCGCCCGGCTGTCGACCGAGCATCTGCACGGTCATCTGGCGCCGGTGTACGACACGCTGCGCCGGCTGCGCCGCTCGCTGCCGGAACGGGTCACGCTGATCGGCTTTGCCGGCGCACCCTGGACGCTCGCCGCTTACATGGTGGAGGGCGGCGGCTCGAAGGACTACGCGGTGGCGCGCAAGTTCGCCCGGGCCGAGCCGCGGCTGTTCGGCGATTTGATCGATCTGCTGAGCAAGTCGATCGTGCAGTATTGCGAGGCGCAGGTCGCGGCCGGGGCGGAGGCGCTCCAGCTGTTCGACAGCTGGGCCGGGGTCCTGCCGCCGGACGAGCGCGAGCGGTGGGTGACGGCACCTTTGGCCCGCATCGTGGCCGAGCTGCGGGCGCGCTGCCCGGGTGTACCGATCATCGTTTTTCCGCGCGGTGTGGGGCCGGCCCTCGTCGAGGTGGTCGCCGAGGTGCAGCCGGACGGGGTCGGCATCGACACGGCGATCGATCCGGCCTGGGCGGCGGCGGCACTGCCGCCCAGGGTCTGTCTGCAGGGCAATCTCGATCCGATGGCGCTCGTCGTCGGCGGCGACGGGATGCGGCGCGCGGCCGATCGGATTCTCGATGCCTGGGCCGGCCGGCCCTTCATTTTCAATCTGGGCCACGGTGTCGTACCGGAAACACCACCCGAGCATGTCGCCCAGCTGCTTCAACACTTGAAATCGCGGGAGAACTGACCTTATAAGGTGTTGTGTTTCCCAGACACGGTCTGCCGCAACAGCGTTCGAGCATCGCACGGCACGCGTACCCTCACATAATTCGGTGAGAACGGCCGCACTCCGAAGGAGCTGCGCCGCCGTTCAACGATCGGGGAACGGCTCTGGCTGATCTCTATCTTTGGCTGCTCGCTCTGCACATCATGGCGTTCGCCGCCTGGATGGCAGCGATGTGGTATCTGCCGCGGCTCTTCATCTACCATCGCGACGCTCCGGTAGGTGGCGAGGCGTCGGCCACCTTCATGGTGATGGAGCGTCGCCTGCTGAAGGCGATCGGCACGCCGGCGATGATCGTGACCATCGTCGTGGGCCTGGTGTTGGCGACCCTGCTCGGTCAGTGGACGCAAGGCTGGCTGCACGCCAAGCTCCTGCTGGTTCTGGGAATCGCGGTCTGCCACGGCATGATGGCGCGGCATGTGCGGCGCTTCGCCGCCGACGAGCGACCACACAGCACGCTTTGGTTCCGGGTCTTCAACGAGGTGCCGACCGTGCTGTTCGTGGGCATCGTTCTGCTTGCCGTATTCAAACCCTTTTGACCGAAAGCTCGAGACAGTTTGGCCCGAGCACGGTTCCCTTCCATAGAGGTCGAGTTGACTCAAGACACCGAGGGCACGATGGCCGAGACGCCGCGACGCGACGACGCGAACGATCAGGCGACACCCGAAAGTTCGGCCGACAACGGCGAGCAGACGCGTGAGGATGCTCATCCGAGCGAGCGCGCAGCGACGGCAGCAACCGAGACGGAGACCGCGCAGGCGCGCGACGACGACAGCGGCGAGTCGGCCGCCGGCGAGGGCGAAGCCCGCCCGGCGCGGCGCAAGCGCAGCCGGAGTCGGCAGGCGAAGCGTGAAGCGGAGCCGACGGATACCGCCGAGGCGCTGGACCAACTGCAGGCCGAGGACGACGAGGATGGCGGCGACGACATCGGCTTGCCGGCCGATCTGTTCGGCATGGAGCCGAGCGGTGAGCCCAGCGAGCCGCCGCGTCGGTTCAAGGATCGGGAACGGGGCGAGCGCGAGCGCGGCAATCGAGAGCGGGGCAATCGCGGGCGCGGCGACCGGCAGCGTGGTGAGCGCGACAACCGGGAGCGTGAACGAGAGGTGGCGGTGGAACCCCGCTCGGACTTGCCGCCGATCAGCCTCACCGAGCTGAAGCGTCGACCAGCCGCCGAGCTTCTCAAATATGCCGAGGAAATCGGCATCGAGAACGCCAGTTCTCTCAAAAAAGGTGATCTGGTCTTTGCTGTTCTGAAAGAGCTGGCAAAGACAGGTGTCCCGATCATGGGCGACGGCGTCTTGGAAATCCTGCAGGACGGTTTTGGATTTCTGCGCTCACCTGATATGAATTACTTTGCTGGTCCGGACGATGTTTACGTCTCACCGTCGCAGATTAGGCGTTTCGCATTGCGAACCGGGGATATCGTCGAGGGACAGGTGCGGGCGCCCAAGGAGGGCGAGCGTTACTTCGCCTTGTTGAAGGCCAACACGATCAACCTCGATGCGCCCGAGATCGCTCGGCATCGCATCCACTTCGAAAATCTCGTCCCCTATTTCCCGACCCGCAAGCTCAATCTCGAAGTTGCGGGCCGCAAGGACGTCAGTACACGAATCATCGACATCGTCTGCCCGCTGGGCAAGGGCCAGCGGGCCCTGATCGTCGCTCCGCCGCGGACCGGCAAGACGGTGTTGATGCAGAACATCGCGACGGCGATCTCGCACAACCATCCGGAAGTCTACCTCATCGTGCTGCTCATCGACGAGCGGCCCGAGGAGGTGACCGACATGCAGCGCACGGTGCAGGGCGAGGTGGTGAGCTCGACCTTCGACGAGCCGGCCGCGCGCCATGTCCAGGTGGCCGAGATGGTGATCGAGAAGGCCAAGCGGCTGGTCGAGCACGGGCGCGACGTGGTCATTCTCCTCGATTCGATCACCCGCTTGGCACGGGCCTACAACACCGTGGTGCCGAGCTCCGGCAAGGTGCTGACGGGCGGTGTCGATGCCAATGCGTTGCAGCGGCCCAAGCGTTTCTTCGGTGCCGCGCGCAATATCGAGGACGCAGGGTCGCTGACGATCATCGCAACGGCGCTGATCGACACCGGCTCACGCATGGACGAGGTGATCTTCGAGGAGTTCAAGGGTACGGGCAACTCCGAGATCGTGCTGGATCGCCGCGTCGCCGACAAGCGGGTGTTCCCCTCGCTCGACATCAACAAGTCCGGCACCCGTCGGGAGGAACTCCTGGTCGACAAGATGACGCTGCAGCGGATGTGGGTGCTGCGCCGCATCCTCAATCCGATGGGGACGACCGATTCGGTCGAGTTCCTGATGGACAAGATGCGGCTCGCCAAGACCAACGACGAGTTCTGGGGAACGATGAACTCGTGACCCGGCTTCGGGCTCAGCCGATCGGCCGGGCCCCCGGATTGCCGGCGAAGCTGTAGGGCCCGGGAAAAGCGCCGATCGGCACCTGGTGGGTGACGAGCCCGCCCCGTCCGGTCCAGCGGTGCAGGTGGAAGCCCGGCGGCTCCATGACGAAAGCGGCGGCATCGCTGCCCAGACCGAGCACCACCTGATGCGCCACCCCCGGTGCCACGCTCACCGGGATGCCGAGCCAGCGATAGAAGATCGGTCGGTGGACATGGCCGCAGACGATCCGCTGGATACGGTGACTGTGGCGGCGCAGCAGCGCTTCGAGTTCGGGGCTGCTCGCTAGGCCGATCCGGTCCATGAAGTCGATGCCGGTCTCGCCCGGGGGGTGATGCACCATGAGGAGCAGCGGGCGATCGCCCGTGCCGTCGAGCTCGGCCTCGAGCCAAGCCAAGCGCTCGGCGCACAGAGCACCGTTCGCGCGACCCGGCACGAGGCTGTCGAGGGCGACGAGGCGCAGCTCGTCGAGATCGGCCGCATAGTGGCGAAAGCTGCTGCCGGCGCCGAGCTCGACCACATCGGCGAGCGCCGCCATGGCGTCGCGGTCGTCGTGATTGCCGGGGATCGCGAAGACCGGCATCGGCAGGCGGGCGAGCTCGGGTGCCATGAGGGCGTAGGCCTCGGGTTCACCGTCATTGGCGAGATCGCCGGTGAACAGGACGATATCGGGGCGCGGGGTAAAGGCGAGGACGGCGTCGATCGCCGCGGCCAGCATGGCACGGGTGTCGACGACATCCGCGAAGAGCGCACCGGGCGGCCGGATATGGCTGTCGGAGAGTTGGGCGATCAGCATCGGCGGCGCTCAGGGGAGAAGGACGGTGCAGCCGGTGGTGCTTCGGCTCTCGAGCGCTTGATGCGCCTTCGCGGCGTCGGTCAGGGCGAAGCGCTGGTTGACCTCGATCTCGACCGCCCCCTCGGCGATCACCTCGATCAACTCGTTGGCGCAGGCCTCGAGATCGGCACAGGTGGCGGTATAGCTGGCGAGTGTCGGTCGGGTGACGTAGAGCGAACCCTTGGCCGCGAGGATGCCGAGATTCACGCCGGTGACCGGACCCGAGGCGTTGCCGAAGCTCACCAGAAGGCCGCGTGGCTGGAGCGAATCGAGCGACGCCTCGAAGGTGTCCTTGCCGACGCCGTCGTAGACCACCGGCACACCCTTGCCGCCGGTGATCTCTTTGACCCGCTCGGCGATGTTTTCCTCGCGATAGAGGATGACGTGATCGTAGCCGTGCGCCGCGGCGAGGGCCGCTTTCTCGGGGCTGCCGGCAGTGCCGATCACGGTGGCGCCGAGATGCTTCGCCCACTGCCCGGCGATGAGGCCGACACCACCGGCCGCGGCATGAACGAGGATCGTCTCACCGGCTTTCACCGGATAGGTCTGCCGCAGCAGGTATTGGGTCGTCATTCCTTTGAGCATCATCGCGGCGGCCGTTTCGTCGTCGATGCCGTCCGGGATGGCGATGACCTTCTCGGCCGGGATCAACCGCTCGCTCGAATAGGCGCCGAGCGGTCCGGTGCCGTAGGCGACACGTTGCCCGACGGCGAGGCTGGTCACCCCGTCGCCCACGGCTTCGACCACGCCCGCCGCTTCCAACCCCGGGGTGAACGGTAGACCCGTCGGCGGGGGGTAGAGGCCGGTGCGAAAATAGGTGTCGATGTAGTTGAGGCCGATCGCGGTGTGGCGAATACGGATCTCGCCGCGACCGGGCGCAGCCACTTCGCCCTCCGTAATCTCCAGCACGTCGGGTCCGCCGTAGTCGCGGATAATGATGCTGGTCGCCATGTCGTCTCCTCCCGTTGGTCAGCCTTTCCGCTGAGGTGCTAGGCCGGATCGGCGCCACGAGCAAGCGGTGCCGCGCGAGCGCCTGACGCCCGGAGTGCTGGCTGGGTCGCGGCGACCTGCGCTATAAGACTGCTGCAGCGTGTCACCCGAAGCGGGGGAAGAGCTTGAGGTTCAATATCGAAATCGAGTGCACACCGGACGAGGCCCGACGGTTTCTGGGCCTACCGGAGGTGGCACCGATGCAGGAGCGGCTGATCGAGGAGATGGAGGTGCAGCTCAAAGAGACGATCCGGACGATGGACGGCAAGGCGATGCTGGAGCAGTGGCTGCCGCTCGGGATCAAGGGGGTGGAGCAGTTCCAGTCGTTCTGGACCCAGCTCGCGGCGGCCGCCGCAGGCGTTCAGCGGAGCCGCAAGGAGCGCGCTCCCGGCAAGGCGGACCCTGACGACAAGGCTTGAGTGATTGACGGTTTCGGATGTCGATCGGTCGACGATTTTCGCACCCGCGACGGGGTCGACACGTTCGGCCGTGGCGATCTTGCGGGTATCGGGGCCGGCGGCGGGCCTGGTCGCCGAGCGTTTGGCGGCGCGAACCCCCGAGCCACGTCGGCCGACCCTCGTCGCCCTGACCGACCCGGTGCACGGTGGTGCGATCGATCGAGCGCTGCTGCTGTACTTTCCGGGCCCGGCGAGCTTCACGGGCGAGGATGTGCTCGAAATTCAGCATCATGGCAGCCCGGCCGTGGCGCGCCGGCTCGCCGATGTGCTGGCGGACATGCCCGAGCTTCGCCCGGCCGAACCGGGTGAGTTCACCAAGCGGGCTTTCTTGTCCGGCAAGCTGGATTTGACCCAGGCCGAAGGGCTGGCCGATCTGATCGAGGCATCGAGCTTGGCCCAGGCGCGTGTGGCATTGCGGCAGATGGATGGGGTCCAGGGCCGGCTCTATCGCGCTTGGCGCGAGACGATCCTGCAGGCCCTTGCGCTGCTCGAGGCGGAGATCGATTTCGCCGCCGAGGAGGAGGTGCCGGATCGTCTCTGGCAGTCGGTGGAACCGCCGCTGCGGGCGACGGCGATGGCGATCGGTCGGCATCTCGACGACGGGCGCAAGGGCGAGCGGCTGCGGGAAGGCTTGGTGGTCGCGGTGATCGGCGCGCCCAATGTCGGCAAGTCGAGTCTCGTCAATGCGTTGGCGCGGCGTGAGGTGGCGATCGTCACGATGATTCCGGGCACGACGCGCGATGTCATCGAGGTGTCGCTCGATCTCGAAGGGCTGCCGATCACGTTGCTGGATACGGCCGGCCTCAGGGAGAGCGAGGATCCGATCGAGCGCGAAGGGATCGCCCGGGCGCGCGCCCGGGCGGCGTCGGCGGACCTCCGCCTGCGACTTGTCGACGATCCGGCCGATGTCGAGGCCGTCGGCGGTGGTGAAGCGACACTCACCGTGTTGAACAAGGCCGACCTCTGGGCGGAGTCGCTGCTCCCCGTCGGCGTGCTGCGCGTCTCGGCCGCAACGGGGCAAGGATTGGACGGTTTGGCCGCGACGTTGGTGCGAGAGGCGCGAGCACTGTTGCCGGAGGAGGATGCGGTGGTCGTCACCCGCAGCCGTCATCGGGTGGCGTTGGCGGATGCAGCGGCCGCTCTGACGCGCGCCCTGGAACTCGGTGGCGATGCGGATCTCGGCTTGCTGGCCGAGGAGGTGCGGTTGGCGGCACGGGCAATCGGAAGGGTTACCGGCGCGTTCGGGGTCGAGGATATTCTCGATCGGGTCTTCGCGACCTTCTGCATCGGCAAATGAACGCGCATCCGTGTTTCACGTGAAACACTGACGCTTACCCGGCATCGTCCGCGGCGGCGCGGCGCCAGCCGCGGCGACGGTCGGCAACGGCGCGCACCTCGCGACCGATGGTGCTGTGGCTGCCGAGAACATCGTCGAACAACTCGCGTCTGAGGACCAGCAGTCGGCAGAAGCCGATGGCGACGACATCGGCCGTCCGCAGCCGACGGGCGAGAAGAGCGAGTTCGCCGAAGAACTCACCCGTACCGAGGCGAACCGGTTCGGGCTGGACGCGGACTTCGACGGCGCCCGAAGCGATGAAGTACATCGCATCGCCGGGCTCGCCGCGGCGGACGATGCGCTCGCCCGGCAAGGCCAATCGGGTGCCGAGTTTTCGGGCAAGTCGCGCGATTTCGGCATCGTCCAATTTCGCGAACAGTGGCATCTGACGGATCAGTACCTCGGTGCGCAGTCCGAGATCGAGCGGCGGCGGGCGTTCGAGGCGGCCGCGTTTGGCGCGCAATGCTTGACCCATTTGGTGCGCGACCTGCGGCGGCAGGAGACGCTCCTCCTCGAGTTGCTCGATCGCGGCATATTCCAGGCGGACCGCCGCCAGGCGCAGATAGCGTTCACCGAACGAGCGCCAATAGTCGGGATATTGCAGGCGAAGGGCGTCGATGGCGCGTTCGACCTGGTCGAGGCGGCTTTCCAGGAAAAGCCCGGCAACCTCGGCGACGCGCTCGCCGAACAGCCGTGTGATTCGCGCTTCGTTGAAGGCGAGGAGTTCGTTCAGGACGTAGCGCTGGACGATGTTCTGCTCGAGGTCGGCGGTCAAGCGGCGCGCCAGCGGCCGGTTGATGCGGAGAAAGCGGTGGAGCAAGACGACGAGTCGGGTGCGGCGATCGATGTCGAACTGCTGCCGTGCCACCCGGCGGTAGCCGTCGAGGCCTTGCGTGCGCAGCGCATCGATAAGGCTACCGACGTGCCGGATGAGCGCGGTGCTCGCGGTGCGCGGCATCATCCGCTTGGCGCGCTCGTCGGCGTAGAGCTCGATCTCGCGGCGGCTGAGGTTCAAGAGTGCGGTAACGAGCTGGCGGCGCCGCAGGTCCTCGGCGATCGCGGGTGCCGCTTTGTTGTCGTCGCGCTGGTAGTCGGCAGCGACCACGTCGACGCTCGCGAGATCGAGGCCGCGTTTGGCCGCGGCGTCGCGCAGTGTGTCGACGATCTCGTTGTGGGTCAGTGTGATCGCCCGCTGGCGGAGGATCTCCTCGAGCGGCGAGAGGCGGTCGAGTTGCAGCCAGCGGAGCAGCCAGCGCAGTGTCGTCGCCTGGACGAACAGGGTGAAGAGCACATAGCCAGTGGCGAGGACCGCCACGAGATGCTGCACGTCGTCGGGCACCAGTGAGTTCTCGGTGACCGCGAGCGCCAGGGCCAGGGTGATCGCCCCGCGCAAGCCGCCCCAGAGCATGACGTGCTTGTAGCTCGGCTGAACGCGGGCCGCGAGGCCGGTGATCTCCAGCAGGGGCAAGGCGCCGTAGAGCATCAGCGCGCGGGCGAAGAGGGCGGCGAGGACCAGGAGGATCAACAGGCCGAGGTCGGCGATGTCGGCAGCGGCCAGGGTGCGCGGGGCCAGCATGGCCGCGAGGACGAAAATGAGCGAGCTCGCCCAGAAGCTGAGCTGGGTCCAGATGGCGCTGAGCGCGGTCCAGCCGTTGCGCGACAGGTGGGCCCGACCCTGGCTGCCGAAGACGATGCCGGCGGCGACGACCGCGACGACACCCGAAAAGCCGAGGAAGATTTCGGCGATCGCGTAGGTGAGGTAGGCCGTGGCGACGCTGAGCGTGATCTCGGCCGGACCCGCTTCGTCGAGTCGCGCCAGGAAAAAGCCGGCGAGCCGGCCGGCGACGATGCCGAAGAGGGCACCTCCGGCGAGGGCCAAGCCGAAATCGGCGATGACCGTGTCGAGCGAGGGTGCGGCGAGGCCGACGACGATCGCGAGCAGGCTCGAGGTGATCGCGATGGCGGCGGCATCGTTCAACAGGCTCTCGCCCTCGACCAGGCTGACGAGCCGGCGCGGTGCGCCGACTTCCTTGAAGACGTTGATGACCGCGATCGGGTCGGTGGTGGCGATGATGGCGCCGACCAGCAGGCAGGCGGCCAGTGAGAAGGTCGTCACACTCCAGAGGGTGAAGCCGGCGATGGCCGTGGTGGCAGCCACGGCGACGACAGCCATGAGAAAGACGGGGCCGATATCCTCCAGCAGCGAGCGACTGTCGATTTCGATGGCACTGTCGAAGAGGATGAGCGGCAGGAACACCCAGAGGAACACGGCGGAGCTCACTTCGAGGCGGCCGAGTGCCTGGAAAAGTTCGGTGATGCCGAGCCCGAGCAGACCGGGCTCCAGCTGATCGGCGATACCGGTAGCGATGCCCAGCCCGCAGCCGAGAACGGCGAGCAGCACGGTGTAGGGTAGCCGCAGGCGGTCGGCCAAAGGCGGCAGTGGCGCGATCAGCGCCAGCAGGAACGCAAACCCGAGAATGATGCCGGCTACCGTGCCCATACCGGGTTATGAGCACGGTGCCGTCGCCACTTCAAGGGGTGGTGGCTGCGGCTCGCTCGGTCGCTTGACGCTCCAAGGGCTTCGGCGCACATAGCGGGCCATGGAGCGTTACGATGTCATCGTGATCGGCGGCGGCCATGCGGGTGCCGAGGCGGCGGCGGCGAGTGCCCGCATGGGTGCGCGCACCCTGTTGCTCACACAAAAGCTGGCAACGATCGGGGCGATGTCGTGCAACCCGGCGATCGGCGGGCTCGGCCGGGGGCATCTGGTGCGCGAGATCGACGCGCTCGACGGCATCATGGGGCGCGCGATCGACCGCGGCGGCATTCAGTTTCGCACGTTGAACAAGAAGAAGGGCCCTGCCGTGCAGGGGCCGCGGGCGCAGGCGGACCGCAAGCTCTACGCACGGGCCGTGCAGCAACTGCTCGCCGAACAGCCGGGCCTGAGCCTTGCCGAGGGCGAGGTTGCGGGCCTGCTGCGTGACGGTGCGGCGGTTGCGGGTGTGCGGACCGCGGACGGGCGAGCGGTGCGGGCGGCCGCCGTCGTCTTGACCACGGGGACATTTCTGCGCGGTGAAATCCACCTCGGCAACGAGCGTTGGCCCGCCGGGCGGGTGGGCGACACTGCGGCCACCGATTTGGCCCACGACCTCGATGCAGCCGGCTTGCGGCTCGGCCGGCTGAAGACCGGCACACCGCCGCGGCTCGATGGGCGCAGCATCGACTGGTCACGACTCACGGTGCAGCCGGGCGACCTGCCGGCGCGGCCGTTCTCGTTCATGACGGAGCGGATCACCAACCCGCAGGTGCCCTGCCACATCACTCGGACGAGCGAGGCGACGCATGCGCTGATCCGCGCGCATTTGCACGAGTCACCGATGTATTCCGGGCAGATCGCCGCCACCGGTGTACGCTATTGCCCGTCGATCGAGGACAAGGTGGTCCGATTCGCCGAGCGGACGGGCCATCAGATCTTTCTCGAGCCCGAAGGTCTCGACGATCAGACGGTCTACCCGAACGGCATCTCGACCTCCCTGCCCCGCGTCGTCCAAGCCGCGCTGCTACGGACCATCCCGGGTCTGGAAAACGCGGTCATGCTGCAGCCGGGCTATGCGATCGAGTACGACCATATCGACCCGCGCGAGCTCGACCCGAACCTGGAGATGCGGGCGTTGCCGGGTCTGTTCCTCGCCGGCCAGATCAACGGCACGACGGGCTACGAGGAGGCGGCGGCCCAGGGCATCATGGCCGGCTGCAATGCGGCTTTGAAGGCGTCGGGTGCAACAGCGGATGCGGTGCTCGACCGCTCGGCCGCCTATCTGGGTGTGCTCGTCGACGATTTGACGACGCAGGGGATCGTCGAGCCTTATCGGATGTTCACCAGCCGGGCCGAGTATCGGCTGTCGTTGCGTGCCGATAACGCCGATCGCCGGCTCACCGACTGGGGGCATCGGATCGGCCTGGTCGGGTCCGAGCGGATGGCGCGGCTGCGCGACAAGCTCGCCGGGCTCGAGCAGGCGGCAGCGCTGTTGGCCGAGCGTCGGCTGACGCCGAGCGAGGCCGCTGCGCACGGCATCAGAATCAACCAGGACGGTGCGGCACGGTCGGCGCGCGATCTCTTGGCCTATCCCGAGGTCGACGTGGCACGCCTCGTCGCGATTTGGCCCGAACTCACCGAGATCGCGCCGGATGTGGCGGAACAGCTCGAGATCGAGGCCCGCTATACGACCTATCTGCAGCGCCAGGCGGCGGACATCGCGGATTTCCGACGCGAGGAGAGCTTGTCGTTGCCCGCCGAGCTCGATTTCGCGGCGCTCGCCGGCTTGAGCGGCGAGTTGCGCTCGCTGCTCGATCGGGTGCGGCCGCGCACCCTGGGTGCGGCCGCACGGCTGCCCGGGATGACCCCGGCGGCACTCACCCTGCTCTATCGTCACGTCAAGCGGGCCGCATGACGAGCGAGACGCGTCACGCACCGCTCGATGCCGCGGGATTCGCGGAGCTCGTTCCTGTTTCACGTGAAACATTGGCCAAGTTCGAGGCCTATCTGGGGCTTTTGACGGCGTGGCAAAAAGCCATCAATCTGGTGGGCCAGTCGACCTTGGCGGATCCTTGGCGCCGGCATGTTCTGGACTGCGCCCAGTTGGCTCGCCATTTGCCAGACGGCCCGCTGCGCCTCGCCGATCTCGGCAGTGGCGCCGGGCTACCCGGATTGGTGCTGGCCGTGTTGGGCGTCGCCGAAGTGCATCTGGTCGAAGCCGACAAGCGCAAGGCACAGTTCCTGCGCGAGGCGGCACGGCGGCTCGCGCTCGACAATGTGCGGGTGCATGCCGAGCGAATCGAGACGCTGACCCTCGAGGTCGATGTGGTGACGGCGCGCGCCTTGGCCCCGCTCGTCGACCTCTTGCCCCTTGCTACACCGCTGCTCGCAGGCGCCGGCCGGCTGCTGCTGCTCAAAGGTCGCAGCGCCGAGGCCGAGTTGGCCGTAGCGGCCGAAGCCTGGACGATGCGGGTTGCCGCCGAGCCCAGTGTCGCCGATCCATTGGGACGGGTGTTGGTTCTCGACGAGGTTCGCGCACGTGGCCATTGAGACGGGGACGTCGCGAGATGTCACGGGCGGCGGCGGCAAGGCGCCGTTCGTGCTCAGCGGCCGGATCCTCGCGATCGCCAATCAGAAGGGCGGTGTCGGCAAGACGACGACCGCGATCAATCTCGGCACCGCCCTGGCCGCCGCCGGCAAACGCGTCCTGGTGATCGACCTCGATCCGCAGGGCAATGCCAGCACCGGCTTCGGCATCGATCGCGAATCGCGGCGGATCACCGCCTACGAGGTGATCATCGGGCAATCCCGCCTCGCCGATGCGATCATGCCGACCAAGGTGCCGAGCCTGGACATCGTGCCCGCCACGGTCGATCTCTCCGCTGCCGAGGTGGAGTTGATCAACGATCCGCGCCGCAACTATCGGTTGCGTGATGCGTTTCAAAGCTTCATCAAGCCTTATGACCATATCCTCATCGACTGTCCGCCATCGCTGGGTGTGCTCACCGTCAACGCGCTCGCCGCGTCCCACGCCGTCATGGTCCCGTTGCAATGCGAGTTCTTCGCGCTCGAAGGCCTGTCGCTCTTGTTGCGGACCATCGAGCGGGTGCGGCGCTCGCTCAATCCGATCCTGCAGATCCACGGCGTGGTCCTGACCATGTACGACCGGCGCAACAATCTCTCGCAACAGGTGGCGATGGATGTCCGCAGCTTCCTCGGTGATCGGGTCTACGAGACGGTGATCCCGCGCAACGTCCGCATTTCCGAAGCACCCAGCCACGGCCAGCCGGTGCTCTATTACGACGTCAAGAGTGTGGGTGCGAAAGCCTACGCGCATCTCGCCGGTGAGATGCTGCGCCGCGACCAGGCGCTCGCCGTCCACGCCTGATGACCGGTTGCCGACCAGGGAGAGTAGGATCATGACACAAGAGCCGGCCAAGAAACGAGGTCTCGGCATGGGTCTCTCGGCCCTTCTCGGTAACGATGTCACCGAATCGGCCACGCCTGTCGGCGGCGGACCGCCGGCGCAGACGGTACCGATCGAATTCCTCTCCGCATCGCCGCTGCAGCCGCGCCGCCGCTTCAACGAGGCGGAACTGGACGCCTTGGCACGCAGTCTGGAGACCTACGGGGTGTTGCAGCCGCTGCTCGTGCGGCCGCGGCCCGGCACCGCCGAGGCCTATGCCGCACCCGGCTTCGAGATCATCGCCGGCGAACGGCGCTGGCGGGCAGCGCAACGCGCAGGACTGCACGAATTGCCGGTCCTGGTGCGCGAGCTCTCGGACCGCGAGGTTCTGGAGATCGCCCTCGTCGAGAACCTGCAGCGCGAGGACCTGACACCGATCGAGGAGGCCGAGGGCTACAGACGGCTGATCGACGAGTTCGGCCGAACCCAGGATGAAATCGCCCAGGAGGTCGGCCGGAGCCGCTCGCATATCGCCAACACGCTGCGTCTCCTCAAGCTGCCGGAGGTCGTTCGCCGGTTTCTCGAGGAAGGCAAGCTGTCGGCGGGGCATGCTCGCACGCTCTTGGGTGCGGACGATCCCGAGACGATGGCGCGGTCGATCATCGAGCGGGGGATGACCGTCCGCGATACCGAGGCGATGGTGCAGACCGGCAGGCTGGTGCAGAAAAGTGCCAAGGGGCGGGTCGATCGTGACCCCGACATCGTCGCGTTCGAGGATCGTTTGCAGAGTGCCATCGGCCTCGCGTGCAAACTGCAGCCCAAGGCGAAGGGCGGCACGCTGACCATTCGCTACAGCAATCTCGACCAGCTCGATCGCATCGCCCGGCAGTTGATGAGCGATTAGACGAAGTTATCCACTACAATTTGTGGCTGGTCGGTTGACCTCGTGTATATCTTGTGGTCATGTGCCTGCGGAGTGAAACAAGGAAAGAGTTCATTCCGACCGGTCTCCCAGGGTCCCACCGTCGCTGCCCCGACGGGCTGAGAGCTTCCGGTCGTGGGTAACATCCCGCTGCTCCAACCAACACGGCCGAGCGAATCGGCCTTCCCGTCCTCTCCCCACCCCTCTCGCCGTCCCGTCAGGGACGGCTTTTTGTTTGCCTCCGCAGCCTTTCGAAAGGCTGCGCCGGTGGCTGGACAGCCAGGGGGCGGGCTCGCTAAGTTCCGGCCAGCAAAACGGGGGGCGATGCGGTCATGCGGGCGAACGAATTGAAGCGGCGTTGGGCCGCGGGTGGCAAGACGTTGAACGGCTGGCTCGCCATCCCCAACGGCTTTTCCGCCGAACTCATGGCGCACCAGGGCTTCGACAGCCTGACCGTCGACATGCAGCACGGCATTGTGGACTACCAGGCAGCGGTCTCGATGCTGCAGGCGATCTCGACGACGTCCACCGTACCGCTGGTTCGGGTTCCCTGGAACGAGCCGGGGATCCTGCAGAAGATGCTCGATGCCGGTGCCTACGGCATCATTTGCCCGATGATCAACAGCCGGGCCGAGGCCGCGGCGTTCGTTGCCGCCTGCCGCTATCCGCCCGCCGGCAGCCGCAGCTTCGGGCCGATCCGGGCGACGCTCTATGGCGGCGCCGACTATCCCGAAAACGCCAATGGCGAGGTCCTGACGCTTGCCATGATCGAGACCAAGGAGGCCGTGGCCAATCTCGAGGCCATCCTGGCGGTCGAGGGTCTCGATGGCGTGTATGTCGGCCCCGCCGATCTCGCCAACTCGCTCGGGATTGCCCCCGGCTTCGATCCCGAGGACGCGACGGTGGTCGAGGCGATCCGGACGATCGTCGACACGACCAAGCAGCACGGCAAGATCGCCGGCATTCATTGCGGCTCGCCCGGCTACATCGAGCGGATGTGGTCGATCGGCTTCGACTATGCGACGCTGCTCTCCGATGCCCGCTTGATGGCGATGAAGGCTGCCGAACTCGTCTCGCAGCTGAAAGACCGCGCGGGCGGCCCGGCGAGCAGCACGTACTAGCCGATGCTGGAGGTCGTGGTCGTCGGTCGGATCAAGCCCGAGGGCATGGCGATCCTCGAGGCGCGTTCGGATATCGGGGTTCGGGTGGTCGACGGCGACGATCCGGCCGCCTTGCTCGAGGCCGTCGCCACGGCCGCCGCAATTCTCGTGCGCACGACGCGGATCGGGGCGGATGTCATCGCGGCAGCACCCCGGCTTCGGGTCGTCTCCCGGCACGGTGTCGGCTACGACAATGTCGACGTGGCCGCCTTGAACGCGCGCGGGATCCCGCTCGCGATTGCTGCCGATGCCAATCGTATCTCGGTGGCCGAGCATACATTCGCCATGCTCTTGACGCTCGCCAAGGCGGCCTTGCCGCACGATGCCGCGGTGCGCGCCGGCAACTGGGTGATCCGCAACGAGCTTCTGGCTTTCGAGGTCTTCGGCAAGCGTCTCCTGCTCGTCGGTTTCGGGCGGATCGGGCGGGAGGTCGCGAGCCGGGCACGGGCGTTCGGCATGGAGATTGCCGTGCACGATCCTTATGTCGATCCGGCAGCACTCGCCGATCTCGGCTGCCTGGCCGCACCTTCGCTCGATGCGGCCATCGCCGAAGCGGACATGATCAGCCTGCATCTGCCGCTCACCGCGGCGACCCGGCACGTGATCGATGCCCGAAGGCTGGGCCTCGTCAAGCCCGGCGCCCTCCTCGTCAACACGGCCCGGGGCGGGCTGATCGACGAGCAGGCATTGGCGAGAGCACTGGCCGCCGGCAGCCTGCGCGGCGCGGGGATCGACGTGTTCGCCGATGAGCCACCGCGGCCGGACAATCCACTGCTGACGGCACCGAACGTCCTGCTCAGCCCGCACAATGCCGGGGTCACCGAGGAATCGATGGTCCGCATGGCGACCGAGGCGGCGCAAAATGTCCTCGATGTGCTCGATGGCACGCTCGATCCCGGGGTGATCGTCAATCTCGACGCCGTGCAGCAGCAGGTGCAGCGATGACGGACGGCAAATCTGTTCGCGTCGGTCTGATCGGCAGTGGCTTCATGGGGCGCAGCCATGCGATCGCGATTCGCACGGCTGCTGCCGTCTTCGGTCTCGAGCGGCCCCTGGTGCTCGAGCTCTTGGCCGATGTGGATGCGCCCACGGCATCACGGGCCGGCCTGGCGCTCGGGATCGCGCGCACCACCGGCGACTGGCGGGCACTGGTGACGGATGCCGCGGTCGATCTGGTCGACATCACCACGCCCAACACCCTGCACGAGCCGATGGCCATGGCGGCGATCGCGGCCAAGAAGCCCGTCTACTGCGAAAAGCCCTTGGCGCCCGATGCCGCGACGGCGTTTCGGATGGCCGAGGCGGCCGAGGCGGCGGGTGTCCCCACCTTCGTCGGCTTCAACTACCTCAAGAACCCACTCACCCGGCTCGCCCGCGAGATCGTCCAGAGTGGCGAGATCGGTGAGGTCTGGGGCTTTCGCGGCATCCATGCCGAGGACTACATGACCGATCCGGCCGCCCTTTGGACCTGGCGGCTGGACCCGCGGGGCGGGGCCGGCGCGGTTGCCGATCTCGGCAGCCACATCGTCTCGCTCGCCCGCTTCGTCGTCGGCGAGATCGAGGCGGTCTCGGCCGATCTTTCGACCAAGGTCGCCGAGCGGCCGACCGCCGACGGCGGGCGTCGGGCGGTCGAGGTCGACGACGAGGTCCGGGCTCTCGTGCGCTTCGCCGGCGGCGCTACCGGCACGCTCGAGGCCTCTTGGGTGGCGACGGGGCGGAAGATGTATCTCGCCTTCGAGCTCACGGGCTCGAAGGGCTCGATTTGCCTCGACATGGAGCGGATGAACGAGCTTCGGCTCTTCATCCGCGGCGGCAAGCCCGGCCGCGAGGGCTATGTCGAGATTCCGGCGGGCCCGGCGCATCCGGACTACGCGCCCTTCTGCCCCGCACCCGGTCACCAGCTCGGCTTCAACGAGATCAAGGCGATCGAGGTCAAGGCGGTCGCCGATGCCCTCGCCGGCGGGCCGGCCTTCTCTCCGGATTTTCGCGAAGCGGCGCTTATCCAGGCGACGGTCGACGCCATCCTGCTGTCGGCCCGCGAGCGGCGCTGGGTGGAGCTGCGCGAACTGGTGCCGGGCGGCTGAGCTGCTCAAGCCGTGGCGAACTCGGTCCGGGTCTGCCTGCCCCAGTGGCCGGCACCGCGCAGATAGTGCCAGTGGCCCTGGATGCGCCAGAAATTGGCGAGCTGGCGGTAGCCGAAGTTCTCGACGACGGCGGCGATCGTCAGCCGCACGAGATCGACTGCACGGGGTACCCGGCGGCGCTCGAACTCCTCGAGGATCAGCGATGCGACCGAGATGAAGACGCCGAAGGCGAAGGTCATCGCCAGATAGGCCAGGAAGAATTCGGTGTTGATCGTGCCGTTCATCCAGAAGAAGGGCAGGAGGATGTAGCCGATCACCTCGATGATCGGGGTTACGACGTCGAGCAGCAGGATGTGGCCGAGGCCGAGCCGGCCGACGCGACCGTAGCGCCGCTTCAGCAGCATGTCCCGGTGGGTGAAGAAGCTCTCGAGGGCACCACGCTGCCAGCGTTGCCGCTGCCTGGCCAGCACGCCCAGCGTATCGGGGACCTGGGTCCAGCAGACGGGTTCCGGCACGAAGTCGATGCGGTAGTCGCGGCCGGCCTCGCGGGCGTAGCGGTGCAGGCGGATGACGAGCTCGAGATCCTCGCCCACGGTTTCGGTGCTGTAGCCGCCGAGCTCGACCACCACGTCGCGGCGAAACAGGCCGAAGGCGCCCGAGACGATCATCAGGCAGCCGAGCCTGCCCCAGGCGAGCCGCGCCATCATGAAGGCGCGCAGATACTCGACCGTCTGCAGCATCGGCAGCAGCTTTTTCGGCAGGGCGACATGGCGGATGCGGCCGGCGCGCACGCCGCAGCCATTGGCCACCCGGACCGTGCCGCCGACCGCCACGGTGCGCTCCGGGTCCTCGATGAAGGGCTGGACGACCCGCAGGAGCCCATCGGCCTCGAGCAGGCTGTCGGCGTCGACCGCACAGAAGAGCTCGGTCGTGACCCGGCCGAGACCGGCGTTCAGGGTATCGGCCTTGCCGGTGTTCTCCTTGTCCAGCACCAGGAGGTTGGCGTGCCGCGACGAATGGTAGAGGCCGCGAAGCGGCGCGTGGTGGAGGGGCGAGACATGATCGATCGCGCCGGCCTCGAGGGCGAACGCCTCGCATAGCACCTCGAGGGTCTGATCGGTCGAGCCGTCATTGACCACGAGGATGCGAAAATCCGGGTATTCGATGGCGAGCAGCGAGCGCAGGCTGTCGGCGATGGTCGCCGCCTCGTTGTAGGCCGGGACGATGATGCTGATCGGTGGTGCGGCGTCGACCACGCCGTTCCACAAGGCCCGGCTCTGGCGGACCCGCGGCCGACCCGCCATGACACCGATGGCGATCAACAGCAGCACGAAATAGAGCAGGTTCTGCGCCATGCTGACGACCAGCACGAGTATGGCGACCGTGTAGGCGACGAGGTCGAAAAACGGCGGCTCGGGGATCATGCGGGCTCGGCTCCGGGGGCGGCCGGGGCCGCGAGACGGGTGAGAATGGCGCGGGCGGCGTCACCGATGTCGCTGATCGGATCGTCGGCCAGGCTCTGCACGACATCGAGGTCTTGCTCGCGCGCGCGCCGGGCCAGCACGGCCAGGGCGGCCCGCCGGCTGTCGGGTGCGGTCGCCGTGGCGAGGGTGCGGGCCGCCTGCATCACGAACGGATGCTTCAACCGGTCGAGAGCGGCGAGGGCGGCACGATCCAGGCTGTCGCTGTGATAGCCGACAAGCGCACGGATGCGCGCGGCGGCCGCGCTGTGGCCGGCATCGCCCAGCGCCTCGACGAGGCGGATGGCGAGGTCGGGCGGCACGGTCTCGGCGCCGAGCCGATCGACCAGTGCGTCTGGGGCCACCGTGGCGATGCGATGCCAAAAGCGCGTGGCGGCGCGGCTGCGGGCCAGAGGCTCGACGGCGAAGCTTGCCGCGAGTGCGCCGGCCTTTGCCGGGTCCTGGGCCAGTGCTTCGGCGGCGGCGAGCCTCAGGCGCGGCGATCCTTGCGCCAGGCACGCGCCGAGCGCTTCGCGGCTCGCTGCGGTATCGAGAAGGGCGAGGCAGCGAGCCGCGTCGAAGCGGTAGGGGGTCAGCCGTGAGCGGAGCCGGCGCAGCCAATGCTGTTCGACGCCGGCCCCGACCGCGAAGGCAGCCAATCGACGGCGGGCATCACCGCGGACGATCTGGGCGAGCTCGTCGACGAGCCGCGCGGTCTCGGCGACCGGCAAGCCGGGCGGCGGGGCGGATGGCACGGCGTCTGCCCGATTGAGGCTCACCAGCAGCGCCTTGCGCAGGGTTTCGCGGGCAGGGCGATAGCGCGCCTCGCGCCATTCCTCGAACAGGCGGTGGACGACGAGTGCTGTCATCAGCACGAGACCGATGGCGACCAGCACCAGCGTGGTCGTCCAGATCAGCCGCATCACGAGATCGAAGGAGGCGAGGCCGAACATCTCAGAATCGCACCCGCATTCCGAGGGTGAAGGTCCTTCGCCGCACACCGTTCTCGCGGTCCTCGAGGGCCGCAGTGGCGATCAGGCCGATGCGGTCGGTGAGCTTGTGGTCGATGCCGCCGAAATAGCTCTGGGTGGTGCCGCTGCCCTGGTCGCTGTTGTCGAAGGCCTGGCCGAAGCCCAAGAAAAAACGCGTATCGGTGGTCGCCTGCAGGTCGAGCCGGAGCCCGTAGCTCGGGTCGAAATCACCGTTCGTGCCGAAGCTGCCGCCGGCCTTGGCGGTCAGCCAGGTACGTCCCTCGAGGGCATATTGGACGATGCCCACCTCGAAGCCGGGGACGAGCCCGTCCTCGTACTGGGCGAGCGAGCCCTCGATGAAGCCGATGCCCACGCCGAGATCGAGCCCGAGGCCGATCTCCCGGTCGCGCAGGTCGTAGAGCTCGTGGTCGTAGCCGGCGCGCACCAGCCAGCTCGGCAGGAAATCGGCACCCGGGGCGACGGCAGCCCCGAGCTGGTAGCCGCTTCGCTCGTCGATCCGAGCGTTCCAGCCGAGGCCGACCTGCACGTCGGTCAGATCGAAGCGGTCGGCGATCGCGATGCCGGTGGTCAGCTGCCGGCTGTCGTCGATCCGCCAGGCCAGTGCCACGCTGCCCTCGTGCCAGTTGTCGAGATCGTTGTTGAAGCGGCTGTAGGAGACGTCGGTGGTCAGCTCGAAGCGACGTCCGGCATCGGCCAGTGCATCGAGCCGTTCCCTGGCCACCGGGGCGCTGTCGGGCACCTCGAGGGCGCGCTCGAAATTGAGCTGGGCACGGCTGACGCTGCCGGTTTCCAGCGCCGTATCGCCGAGGCCGAGCCAGGCGTCACCTTCCTCCGGGGTGAGCTCCGCCGCCCGGGCGAAGGCGCGCTCGGCGGTATCGAGTTCGCCCGCGACCAGCGCCACCCGGCCGAGCAGCAGCTGGGCTTCGGCGCGCTCGAGCTCGGCAGGTACCACCGGTTCGAGGGTCGCAAAAGCGGCCTCGGCATCGCCCGCAAAGAACTGCACGCGCCCCTGCATCAGGCGGATGTCGAGATAGTCGGGCGCCAGGGCCGCCGCTGTCGCCAGGGTTTCGAGGGCCGCTGTATGATCGCCGAGAAAGGCCAGGAGCTGGCCCTTGATCAGCAGGAGATCGACATTGTCCGGCGCGTCTTCGAGCAGCGTTTCGGCCATGTCGAGGGCGGGCTCGAAGCGGTTCTCGGCGCGCAGCTGCAAGAGCCGCTCGAGGCTCGCCTCGCTCTCGGCTGTTGCCGGCCGTGCTGCGACGACGATGGTGAGCAGGAGAGCCACGCCGAGAAGTGCCGTCAGGACCCCGGCCGCGAGCGAATCGACGATCCGCCGCTCGCGGTCGGGCGTCGAGCCGGCCCGGGCACAACGAGGTGCTGTGATCATGCAGGGACACGCAGGGCTTTTTGGATGCGGACCGCGAGTTCCTCGGGCATGAACGGCTTGACCAGATAGTCGGTCGCACCCTCGGCGAGGCCGCCCACCACGTCGCGCTCCTGCTTTCGCGCACTCAGCATGATCACCGGCAGGGTCATGCCGGCTTCGCGGCGCAGCTGGCGCAGGACGTCGAGACCGTCCGCCCCCGGCATCATGCCGTCGAGCACCACGACATCCGGCTGTTCGCGGGTGGCGATCTCGATCGCTTCGGTGCCGTCCTCGGCGGTGAGGACCTCGTGACCGTGACTTTCGAGGGTGAAGCTGACGAGCTCGACCAGCAGCTCGTCGTCGTCGACGACCAGAACGCGCGCCATGGGACCTCCAACCGGCTGGCGGCCGAGCGGCACTGCCGCGTTCGACCAGGGTTCATGGCGGCGGATTAGACGGCATCAAGGTTAACATTCGCCTAACGGCGCCGGCCCTGTGCCGCGGCTCGGCGGCGATCCTGCTAGAAGCCGGTGACCTCGAGGTCGGCGGGATGGCGGACGGTGTAGGCGAAGGTGATCGTGGTGGCGGCGTCCGGTTCCAGTTCCAGCCGCCAGGCGAGCACCCCCGCATCGCCGTCGTGTTCGCTCGTCGCCGGCGGTGTGGTGGCGGGGTCGAGCTCGACCGTGATGCGGCTGTCGCGGGAGACCGGCAGCTTGTCGATGATCTCCAGGGCCACCGAGCTGTCGCGGCGGTTGGTCACCTCGATCGCGTAGCGGCGCTCGTGCCGCCGATTGGTGCCGACGAGCCCCGAGCGGGCACGGCGGTCGGTCAAGAGCCGCCGCTCGATGGCGATGGCGGGGTCGGCGCCGAAGCCGATCGCCAAGTCTTCACCCGGCTGCAGGCCGGGCCGGTGGGTCTGGCCGATCGCCTGGCCGTCGCGGTAGAGAAATACCGGGCCCGGCAACAGCGGCTCGGCGCCTGCATAGGTGAAGGCAGCGGTCAGGTAGGCCGTCTCGTCCTCGCCCGGCACGCTGCGCCAGACGAGCTCGGCCGGCAGTCGTTCCGTCGCGATCCGGACCTCGTGGCGGCTACCGTCGGCGGCGATGGATTGCGGCTCGGGCAACCGATAGAGGACATCGAAGAGGCTGGCATCGAGCGCGATATCGGCCGTCACGGCCATCGGGCTCGCCGCCTCCAACCGTGCCGTCGGTTGCGGCTCGTCGCGGCGGATGTCGATATACCAGGTGTCGGTCTCGGGTGCGGCCGTGCGTTGGCTCGGGGTGGCGGTCGACAGGGCCAGCTCGACGTCCGTCCAATCCTCGGCGGTGCGCTGGCTCACCGCGGCCGTGGCGACCAAGTCGACCTGCCCGGCCGCAACATCGAGCCTCGCCTCGACACTCGGCGTGAAGCCGGCACCGCGCACCGCGTAGCTCAGCCGCAGCGCTGTGGGTCCGGCCGTCGCGGCGGTGACCGGCAGGCCGAGCTCCAAGCGCCGCATCGGGTCCTCGCCGAGCCGGGCGAGCTCGCGCTCGTAGCGGTCGATCTCGGCATCGAGGCGATCGATGCTGTACTCGGCCGTGCGGATCGCCTGCAGCGCCTCCTTGCTCGCGGTCTCGAGCAGGCTGAACAGGCTGCTGGCGTCGGCGAGATCGGCAATGTTGTCGGGCTCGACGCCGATCTGCGACCGGCGCAGCACGTCCAGGATGAGTTGTTGGACCGCGATGCCGTCCTCTTCGATCCGGCGCTGACGGCGCAGCTGCTCCAGGGTCTCGGTGATCCGACGAGCCGCGGGGGTGACCGGACGGGTGGTTTCGACCTCGCGAAAGGTGGGCCGCCCGACCTCGACGCCGGAGACACCGCTCTGGAGCCGCACGGTCGATCGATCGAGGGCTACGGGAAGATCCCCGAACACCAATGTTTGCCGCCCGGGCTGCAGCACGGGCTCGGCCTCGCGCACGACCACTGCGCGGTCGAGCTGCACGGTCACCTCGGTGATCAGGCTCGTGACCTGGTGGTCGTCGGCCGACGCTGCGGCCGGCAACAGCAGGCCGGCGGCGAGGACGAGGGCGAGAGGCTTCGGCATGGCGGCACCAGCTGACGACACGGCTCGGCTCTCTCTTATGCGCCGCCTCGAGCACGGTCGGCAAGCCGTAGCCGAGCGACGGGTGTCGCTCCTCGGACTGTCGCTGTCGCCCAGGCGCGTCCGGGGCGGCAGCGTTCTTGGTAGTGGGTTTCCGCATGCGGCTCGAAAAGGACTGATGCGATGCGGACGACGGCTCGGGTGGTGGTGATCGGCGGCGGCGTGGTAGGTGTCTCGACGCTCTATCATCTGGCGAAGAAGGGCTGGTCGGACTGCGTGCTCCTGGAACGGACGGAGTTGACGGCGGGCTCGACCTGGCATGCCGCCGGCCTCCTGCCGCTCTTCAACATGTCCTATTCGGTGGGCCAGCTGCACCAGTATTCGGTCGAGCTCTACAAGACGCTCGAGGCCGAGACCGGGCAGGATGTCAGCTTCCACGTCTGCGGCAATCTCCGGCTCGCCACCAATCGCGACCGGATGGACGAGTACCGCAACTACCAGTGCACCGCCGAGACCATCGGCGTCGAGTGTCATCTGATCGGTGTCGACGAGGTCAAGAAGCTCTGGCCCCTGGTCAACCCGGAGGGGCTCGTGGGTGCGCTCTTCCACCCGACCGACGGCCATATCGCCCCGGTCGACGTCACCATGGCGCTCGCCAAGGGGGCGCGGATGGCGGGCGCCGAGATCGTCCAGCGGGTGGCGGTCACCGGCATCGAGCGGGAGAACAACGAGTGGCTGGTGAAGACCACCGCGGGCGATATCCGCTGCGAGCACGTGGTCTCCGCGACGGGCAACTACGCGCGGACGACGGCGAAGATGGTCGGCCTCGAGATCCCGGTCATCCCGGTCGAGCACCAGTACATCGTCACCGATGTCGATCCCGAGCTCAAGGCTTATCGCGAGGCCGGCAACAAGGAGCTGCCGATCCTGCGCGAGAGTGATGCGCAGTATTATTTCCGCGAGGAGCGGTTGGGCTGGATCCTCGGCCCCTACGAGAAGCACGCGCCGGCCTGCTTCGTCGACGGGGTGCCGGCCTCGTTCGAAAAGGATCTCTTCCCGGGCGATCTCGAGCGGTTGATGCCGCATGTCGAGGCCTGCATGAACCGCGTGCCGTCCTTCGAGAACGCCGGGATCAAGGATATCGTCAACGGCCCGATCGCCTATACGCCCGACGGCAACCCGATGGTCGGGCCCGCCTTCGGCCTGCCGAACTTCTGGATCTCCGAGGGGCACAGCTTCGGCGTGACCGCTGCCGGCGGGGCCGGCTGGCAGCTCGCCAACTGGATCGTCGACGGCGAGCCCACGGTCGACATGATCGGTGTCGATCCCAGGCGTTTCGGCGTGGTCTCGAAGCATTTCGCCAAGCTCAAGAACGAGGAAGCCTACGAGCACGTCTTCATCACGCACTACCCGATGGAGGAGCGCCCGGCCTGCCGGCCGGCCAAGGCACCGCCGGTCTACGAGAAGCTGAAGGCGGCGGGGGCCGTCTTCGGCCAGCGCTTCGGCTGGGAGCGGCCGAACTGGTTCGCGCCGGCCGGTGTGGAGGCCGAGGACGTCTATTCGTTCCGCCGCTCGAACTGGTTCGGCCACGTGGCGAACGAGGTGCGGACGATGCGCGAGCGGGTCGGGCTCATGGAGCTGAGCTCGTTCGCCAAGTACACGGTCGAGGGGCCGGGTGCCCGGGCGTGGCTCGACCAGATGGTGGCGAATGCCATCCCGAAGAAGGTCGGGCGCATCAATCTCTGCCACGCCTTGAACCCCTCGGGCTCGGTCCGCTCGGAATTCACCATCGCGCGGTTGCCGGACGGGCGGCTCGCGAACGGGCTTTGGGGCGAGCGGTTCTATCTGGTGGGTCCGGGTGCGGCGCACGACTACGACTGGGATTTCCTGACCAAGACCATGCCGCGCGACGGCTCGGTCATCCTGCAGGACGTGACCACGCAATACGGGGTCTTCGTGCTGGCCGGGCCCGACTCGCGCAAGGTGCTGGAGAAGCTCGCCGATGCGGATGTGTCGAATGCCGCCTTCCCGTGGCTTTCGGTCCAGGACATCCCGGTGGGGTTCTGCCCCCGTGTGCGGGCGCTCAGGGTCAACTTCGTGGGTTCGCTGGGCTGGGAGTTGCACCATCCGATCGAATACCAGCTGCATCTGTTCGATGCGCTGATGGCGGCAGGCCGCGAGTTCGAGATCGGCCATGTCGGTATTCGCGCGATGGATTCGATGCGGCTCGAGAAGTCGTATCGGCTCTGGGGGACGGATCTGAACGCCGAGAACTCGGTGCTGGAGGCCGGGCTCGATCGCTTCGTCCGGCTGCAGAAGGGGCCGTTCACCGGCAAGGATGCGCTCACCCGGCAGATCGAGGCCGGCATCCCCAACAAATTCTGCACGATCGAGATCGATGCGGACGATGCCGATCCCTTCGGCAACGAGCCCGTCTTCATGGACGGCGAGGTCGTCGGCCGCGGCACGGCCGGCGGGTTCGGCCACCACGTGCAGAAATCCTTGATGCTGGGCTACGTGAAGAGCGAGTTCGCCGAGGTCGGGCGGGACTGCCGGGTGCGGGTGCTCGATCAGCTGCGCCCGGCGCGGATCGTCGCCGAGAGCCCCTACGATCCGGAGAATGCAGCACTGCGCGCCTGAGGCGCTCGCGGCGTTCGGCGATTGGCGTTCGGCGAGCCATCGTGCATGATCGGGCGGTTCATTCCGACCGCCGAGAGAGTGCCCGATGTTGAAGCGTATCCTGCTGCCGATCGATCCCACCACCGCCGAGGTCTGGCAGCCGGCGATCGATACGGCGGTCGATCTGGCGCGCAAGTATGCCGCGACCATCGCGGTCGTCTGGGTCGCCCCACCGGTCGAGGACGACCCGGTCGCCTTCGTCGACGTGCACATGCCGGCGCTCGAGGCGGTGACCGCCGAGCGGCTGCCCGCGGATGTCGGGACCGAGCTGCATCTGCGCGCCGATTGGGGCGACCCTGACCGGGAAATCTGCAACGCCGCGAAAGAGCTGGGTGCGGATCTGATCGTCATGGGCACGCACGGCCCGCACGCCGGCGAGACGGTCGAGGAGTCGAACGCCGCCACCGTGGTGCTGCACGCCGAGTGCTCGGTCTACGTCGTCCGCTGAGCGCTTCCCGCCGCCTGTCGATGCCGCTAACGTCCGGGTCAGCGGACGGGCATTGCGACGAAGGGGTGCGGCGGCATGGACGGGTTTGCGCTGACCGGCATCTTTCTCTTCGTCTTGTTCCTGCTGCTCGGCAGCGGTGTCTGGGTGGCGCTCGCCTTGTTGGGGGTGGCCGTCGTCGGCATGGAGCTGTTCACCGCGCGGCCGGCCGGGGATGCGATGATCACCACGATCTGGCGATCGTCCTCGTCATGGACGCTCACCGCCTTGCCACTCTTCATCTGGATGGGCGAGATCCTGTTCAGAACCCGGCTTTCGGAGGACATGTTCAAGGGCCTCGCCCCTTGGATGGCCAACTGGCCGGGCAGGCTCTTGCACACCAATGTCGTCGGCTGCACCGTCTTTGCCGCGGTCTCGGGCAGCTCCGCTGCGACCATGACGACGATCGGCAAGATGTCGATCCCCGAGCTCCGGCGCCGCGGCTATCCCGAGCCGATGATCATCGGCTCGCTGGCGGGTGCCGGCACGCTGGGTCTGATGATCCCGCCGTCCTTGATCCTCATCGTCTACGGCGTGACGATCAACGAATCGATCAGCAAGCTCTTCATTGCCGGCGTACTGCCGGGGCTCACCGTGGCCGGCCTATTCATGGGCTACGTGATGCTGTGGTCGTTTCTGCATCGCGACCAGATCCCGGCGGCTGACGAGGATCGGCTGCCGTTTGCCGAGAAGATCCGCCGAAGCGGCGGGCTCTTGCCGATCCTGGGCCTGATCATCGCGGTTCTGGGGGCGATCTATACCGGGCTCGCGACGGCGACCGAGGCGGCGAGCTTCGGCGTGGTCGGTGCCCTGCTCCTCGCCTGGCTGCAGGGTTCGCTCGATCGGGAGAGCTTCACGGCGAGTCTCATGGGGGCGGTGCGCACGTCGTGCATGATCGCCTTCATCCTGATGGGGGCGGCCTTCCTCTCGCTGTCGATGGGCTTCACCGGTCTGCCACGGGCGCTGGCCGAATGGATCGCCTATCTCGACCTCTCGCCCCTGATGCTGATCGCCGCCCTCACCGTTTTCTACATCATCGTCGGCTGCTTTCTGGATGGGATCAGTGCCGTGGTGCTCACCATGGCCGTCGTCGAGCCGATGGTGCGGCTCGCCGGGATCGACATGATCTGGTTCGGGATTTTCGTCGTCGTCGTGGTCGAAATGGCGCAGATCACGCCGCCCGTGGGCTTCAATCTGTTCGTCATGCAGGGGATCACCGGCCACGACATTCTCTATGTGGCACGGACGGCCCTGCCGTTTTTCCTGCTGCTCGTCCTGATGGTCGTGCTCTTGGTGGCATTTCCCGGGCTCGCCACCTGGCTGCCCGAGCAGATGGCGCAAACCCCCCGCATCTGACCGCCCGTTTGGAAACGGGCTCTGAGTCGTGCCGATCACGGCCTTGCCGCAACGCTGCCCCCGCGCCACCTTGCTCGCATGACCGATTCGGCTCGCATCTTCGACCGTGTGGCCCATCGCCGGCGCCGTCAGCGGTTCGCCGGTGGGCCGGATTTCTTGCGCCGTGCCATCGAGGAGCGGCTCCTGGACCGCCTCGACGATATCCGCCGGCCGCTCGGCCGGGTCCTCGTTCTCGGGGCGCAGGACGGTGAACTCGCCGCGGCGGTCCGGCAGCGGCCCGGGGTCGACCACGTGGTCACCGCCGACGAGGTGGGGCGGCCGCATGTGCCGCTCGATCCGGACGTGCTGGCCGACGAGGAACTCTTGCCCTTCGCGGACGGGGCCTTTCGGACCGTGCTGAGTGCGATGAGCCTGCACTGGGTCAACGACCTGCCGGGCGTGTTGATCCAGATCCGCCGCTGCCTCGTGCCGGACGGGCTGTTCCTGGCGGCGATGCCCGGTGGCGAGACCCTGACCGAGGCGCGCGAGTGCCTGCTCGCCGCCGAACTCGAAGTGCGCGGCGGTGCCGGGTTGCGGATCTCGCCGATGATCGACGTCAAGGATGCCGGCGCGCTCCTGCAGCGGGCCGGCTTCGCATTGCCGGTGACCGATGTCGAGACGTTGACCGTGCGCTACGCCGAGCCGCTGCGATTGCTCTTCGAACTGCGCGCGATGGGCGAATCGCAGGCTCTGGTCGACGGTGCGCGCACATCGCTCACGCGGCCGGTCATCGCCCGCTTCGCCGAGCTCTACCGCGAGCGCTTCGCCGATCCCGACGGGCGGGTCAGGGCACGCTTCGACATCGTTACGATGACCGGCTGGACGCCGGACGACAGCCAGCCCAAACCGTTGCGGCGCGGCTCGGGCGAGGTCAGCTTGGCGAAGGCTCTGGGCGTCCCGCTCGAGGTCGTTCAGGGCAAGGCGAAGCGAGGCGACTAGGGAAGGCGCCGACGCGGTTACGGCCACGGCGCTTGGCGTCGTAGAGGGCCTGATCGGCATGCGCCATCAGTTCTTCGAGGACCGCGTCGTCACCCCGCAGCGAGGCGATGCCGACGCTCACGGTCAATGCCGTGCCGGTCGAATCCCGCCCGACCGCGCGGCGGATGCGCTCGGCGGCCGCCCGGCCGGCCTCGGGGTCGGTGAGCGGCATCAGCACGACGAACTCGTCGCCACCGAACCGGGCGGCGAGATCGGTGGTCCGGAGATTGGCCTTCAGCACATCGGCCAGGGTGACCAGCGCCTCGTCGCCCGCCTGGTGACCGCTCTGGTCGTTGACGCGCTTGAAGCAGTCGATGTCGATGATCGCGAAGCTGCACCATTGCCCGTAGCGCCGTGCCACGGCGATGGCCTCGCGGGCGCGTTCGACGAAATGGCGGCGATTGCTGAGGCCGGTGAGGTCGTCGGTGGTGGCCAGGCGCCGCAATTGTTGCTCGGCCAGGAGCCGGCGGTCGATCTCGACCAACAGCCGTTCGCGGGTTCGGCCGAGATGCTCGACCAGCTTGAGCGCGATGGCGAGGCACGGGGCGGCGACCAGAACGGCCACGGTCGCATTGGCGAACAGATGGCTCGGCGTTATGCCGACGACACCGTTGGTCACGATGCGGATCGTTGCTGTGGCCGCAATCGAGACCACGATGATGCCCAGCGTGCAGACGAGGGTCGCCGAACGCCAGCCGGCGCGCTCGACCAGCGCAAACATTCCACCCATCAAACGACCGAGCGCTTCGCCGGCGGCGATCCGGCGCTTCGTCGATGTCGCTGAGTTGTCTCCGCTGGGTCGCATGGGTACCAACGTCCGCTGCCCTGCCACCGCGTCGCTGCGCTGGCTGTTCCCGCTATGATACGCGCTCGGGTTCAACCCGCAATGGCTCACCCGCAGTAACAGGGCAACCTCAGGCTGATCTCGTCGACCGGCAGGTCAATAGTGCGTGAACGGGCGAGGGGCTGCTGTGCCGGCGTGATCCTGCGCTAGGCTTGCGCTCCAGCCTTGCGGCGATAGCGCCAGACGGCGGCCGGCGGAAAGTTGCGCAGCACGTACCGGACCAACTCGGCCTCCAGATTCAGCTCCTTGACGGGGACCGGAGCGAGCGGCGAGTAGGTGTATTGCAACATGGCACGGCCGGCCGGCATCGCGGCGAACGCCTGGTCGATGATCGCGCGCTTGAAGTCGTGCGGCATATTGACCATGGGCAGCCCGGAGATGACGGCCGAGACCCGCTCGATCGGCAGTCGGGCGATGATCTCGTCGAGCCGGGTGGCGTCGCCCTGGACGACCGTGACGTCGGGATAGCGCCCGGCGAGATAGTTGTAGAGATTGCTCTCCAGCTCGATCACCACGAGATTTGCCGCAGGAATCCCCCGCTCCAGCAAACCCTGAGTTATGGCACCCGTGCCACCGCCGAGCTCGATCACGTGCGCCCCCGGCTCCCAGACGACTTCGCCGGCCAGTGCTTTCGCCAGATGCATCGAGGACGGAATGATCGAGCCCATCGACTTGGGCGAGCGCAACCAATGCTTGAAAAAGACTTCGTTTTCCGTAACAGCATTCGGTTGCGACATGGAGCTTTCCTCGTCCCGGCAATGCGGGTTGTTGACGGCGATCGGCGGCTGAAGTGTCCAGCCGGCGAATGCGCCTCGAACGGCCGATGTCATGCGGCTACAACACCATTGTCGTTATTTAGGGGGCGGCTCAGGCGGCGGCAAGTACGACGTTGCGGAGCAGCTTGCCGGCGCTGTTGACGACGACGCTCAGCATCGCGAGATCCGGCTCGGTCGTGCCCTCGATCTCGGCGAGCAGCTCGCGGTAGCGCTGCAGGCCGACGAGGTTGGCATCGAGCCAGGCATCGATCCGCTCCGCCGCTTCTTCCGGCGTGGCTGCCCGAATCCCGGCATGCCACGCCGCCGCGGTGAGTGCCCGCAGCGCCATGGCGAGCTCGTCCTCGAGGCCGGAGAGCGCCATGCGGTCCCAGCGACTGCGAATGGGTGCCCTGAGCAGCCGACCGCGCAGCCAACTCAGATCGAGACCTTCGTCGAGGGCGAAGTAGAGCCGGGCGACGGGCAGTGGGTCGAGACCGTCGCCCATGTCGCCGTTCTCGGCGGGGTCGGTGTCCTCGCTCGCGGGAACGGTCGGTATCATCTCGGCAACGGTCGGTGGCGGGGTGCCGCCTTCGAGCTCGCGTGCCACGGTGACGATGTCGCAAGCGGCGAGCAGGTAGGGCAACGCCGCAACGCGGCGGGCCAGCTCCCGATCGACCCCGGCCTCGGCATGGCCGGCGACTGCACCCGCGAGCACCGTTGCCTGGTTGGCCGACAGGGTCTCTTCGAGGGCAGCTTGCAGCCGCTCGATCGCCGGGGCGAAGGCGGCGACCGTCTTGCCGATGCGGATCGGTCGCGGGGTATGGGCGAGGAACCAGCGCGTGCCGCGCACCAGGGTGTCCCGCGCCTCGTTCAGCATTTCGATCTGCAGGCTCGCCGCGACGGCCATCGGCAACTCCTCGATCGCCGCCCAGAGCGGCAGGAGCTTGAAGGCGTCACGGGTGATCACGTAGCCGAGGCAGATATCGCCCATCCCCGCACCGGTCTCGTCCTCGAGCTCGGTGACGAAGATGTCGAGGCCGCGATTGACCACGCTGTTGGCGAGCCAGGTCGCGACGATCTCCCGGCGCAGGCGATGGTTGGCGATCTCGTCGGCGAACCGGCGGCGCAGCGGCCGCGGGAAGTACTTGGCGAGGTCGCCCGCGAAATAGGGTCGATCCGGCAGATTGGTCGCCAGCACGTCGGTGTAGAGCGTGGTCTTGGCATAGGCCAAGAGCACCGCCGCCTCGGGCCGGGTGAGGCCGCGGCCGGCGCGGCGTCGCTCGACCAGCGTCGCGTTGGACGGCAGCTCCTCGATCTCCCGATCCAGCCGGCCGGCCCGCTCGAGCTTGCGCATCAGCCGCGCCTGGGCCTCGACGACCTCGGCGGCGCGCGCCTCGATCAGGCTCAAGGCCAGGTTCTGCAGGCTGTTGTTGCGCAGGCAGAGTTCGGCCACCTCGTCGGTCATCTCGGCGAGCAGGAGATCGCGCTGCTTGAGGGTGAGGTCGCCCGCGGCCATCACCTCGCCGAGCAGGATCTTGATGTTGACCTCGTGGTCGGAGCAGTCGACGCCGGCCGAATTGTCGATGAAGTCGGTATTGAGCCGCACACCGTGCAGGCTGGCCTCGATCCGCGCCCCTTGCGTCATGCCGAGATTGCCGCCTTCGGCGAGCACCCGGCAGCGGAGCTGGTCGGCATCGATGCGCAGGCCGTCGTTGCTCCGATCCTGGGCGTCGTGGTGGGTTTCGTGGCTCGCCTTGATGTAGGTGCCGATGCCACCGTTCCACCAGAGATCGACCGGGGCCTTGAGGATGGCGTTGATCAGCTCGATCGGCGCCCAGGTGTCGCGCTCCAGACCGAGGGCTTTCTTCACCTCGGGCGAGACCTTGATCGATTTGGCCTGGCGCGAGACGATCTGGCCGCCCGGGCTCAACAGCGACTTGTCGTAGTCCTGCCAGGTCGAGCGCGGCAGGGCGAAGAGGCGCTGGCGCTCCTTGAACGAGACGGTGGGGTCGGGGTTCGGGTCGAGCAGGATGTCGCGGTGGTCGAAGGCGGCGACCAGCTTGATCTTGTCCGAAAGCAGCATGCCGTTGCCGAAGACGTCGCCCGACATGTCGCCGATGCCCATGACGGTGAACTCGTCGACCGCGGGATCCATGCCGAGCTCGCGAAAGTGCCGCTTGACCGACTCCCAGGCACCTTTGGCAGTGATGCCCATGCCTTTGTGGTCGTAGCCGGCCGAGCCGCCGGAGGCGAAGGCATCATCGAGCCAGAAGCCGTAGCTGCGGCTGACGTCGTTGGCGATATCCGAGAAGGTTGCCGTGCCCTTGTCGGCGGCGACCACCAGATAAGGGTCGTCGTCGTCGTAGCGGACCACGTCGGCCGGCGGGATCACCTCGCCCTTCAGCTGGTTGTCGGTCACATCCAGCATGCCCGAGAGGAACATCCGGTAGCAGCGGATCGCCTCGTCGATCTGGGCCTGACGGTCGCCGCCCTCGGGCGGCCGCTTGACGAAAAAGCCGCCCTTCGCTCCCACCGGGACGATGACGCCGTTCTTGACCATCTGCGCCTTCATCAAGCCCAGGATCTCGGTCCGGAAATCCTCGCGCCGGTCGGACCAGCGCAAGCCGCCGCGGGCGACCTTGCCGCCGCGCAAATGCACGCCTTCGACCGCGGGTGCGTAGACGAAGATTTCGAAGGCCGGGCGGGGCAGCGGCATGCCGGGGACGTGCGCGGGATCGAACTTGAACGAAATGTATTCCTTGCGCGCCCCGTTCCCTTGCCGTTGGAAGGCGTTGGTCCTGAGCGTCGCCTTGATCAGGCCGAGATAGCGGCGCAGGATGCGGTCCTCGTCGAGGATCGCCACAGTATCGAGGCCGGCCTCGATGCGCTTTTCGAGGGTTTCCACGGCGGCCGCCCGATCGCCCGCGAAGGCGGGGTCGAAGCGGGTCTTGAACAGGGCGACGAGGTCGCCTGCCAGCGTCTTGTTCGAGGTGAAGGTGTCCTCGATGTAGCTCTGGCTGAAGGGTGAGCCGAGCTGCAGCATGTATTTGCAGTAGGCGCGAAGCACCACGATGTCGGCGGTCTCGAGCCCGGCGGTCAGGACCAGCCGGTTGAAGCCGTCGTTTTCGACGACCCCCGACCAGGTCTGCTCGAAGGCTTCCTGGAAGGCCTCGCGAACCGCATCGACCTCCTCCGCCCCACCGTTGGTGATGCGCATGGCGAAATCGTGCATCGCGAAGACCGCACCTTTGGCGGTGCGGATACGATGCGGCTCCTCGTAGAGGATCTTCAGCCCCATATTTTCGAGGATGGGCAGGGCGTCGGAGAGATAGAGCGGCAGGTTCGGGCGGATCAACTTGAAGCGGACGAGCTCGCGCCGGTCCTCGAGCTTGCGGTAGAAGCTCATGCCGAGCTGTCGGCTGCGGTCGCGCTGCAGCCAGTCGAGCACGTGAATATCCGGCACCGCCGCACGCGGCGGCACCCGCTCCTGGTAGGCCAAGGGAAAAGCCCGGCCGAACTCGCGAAACAGGCGGTTGCCGGTCTCCTCGCCGTCGGCCTCGATCAACGCAGCGTGCAACCGGTCGGACCAGGTCTGTGCCAGCTCGGTGATCTCGGCTTCGAGATCCTCGATCTCGACGTCGCCCGGGATGCCGTCGGGCGTGCGGACGATCACCAGGATCCGGGCGAGCAGCGATTCCGAGACCTGTGCCTGAAACTCGCTGTCGGTGCCCTGGAACGCCGACATCAACAGCCCCTGCAGCTGTTCGCGGACGGTGGTGTTGTAGCGCTCACGGGGAATGTAGATGAGGCAGGAGACGAAGCGCTCGAAGGCGTCCTTGCGGAGGAAGAGGCGAATATGCTGCCGGTCCTGCAAATGCAGGATCTGCATCGTGATCGCAAAGAGCGTGTTCTCGTCGGCCTGGAACAGCTCGTCGCGCGGGTAGGTCTCGAGGATGTTGACCAGCGCCTTGCCGGTGTGGCTCGCCGGCGGGTGACCAGCTCGCTCGACGATGGCGTCGAACTTGCGCCGCAGGAGCGGAATGTCGCGCGGGCTGCGATTGTAGGCGGCCGAGGTGAAGAGCCCGAGGATGCGATGCTCGCCGATGACCCGGCCGTCCGGCGCGTAGCGTTTGACCCCGATGAAATCGAGATAGGTCGCACGATGCACCGTGCTCTTGGTGTTGGCCTTGGTGATCGCGATGGGGGGCTCGGGCGCGATCGCGCGCAGGCGTGCCGCGGACGGCATCGCCAGGAAGCTCTTCGACGGCACGGCACCCTCGTCGGTGCGCAGGATGCCGAGGTTGCTGCCGCCGACCCGGCGCAACACGGTGTTTTCGCCTTCACCTTCGAGATCGTAGGCCGCATAGCCGAGAAAGGTGAAGTGATCGGCGGCGAGCCAGTTCAGGAACGCCTTGATCTCGTCGAGCTGCTCGGTCGGTACGTGATGCGCCGCAGGCTCCAGTTCGGCGACGATCTGCTCGATGCTGCCGCGCATCGCGCGCCAGTCCTGCACGGCACGGCGCACATCGTCGAGAATCCGTGCCAGGTCGTGCTCCAGGGCTTCGAGCACGGCGGGGTCGCTCTGCCGGTCGATCTCGAGATGCATGAAACTCTCGAAGATCGCGTCGGCCGCCGCTTCGCGCCGCTGCACGATCCCCGTCAACCGGCCGTCCGCGTCGCGCTCGACGGCGAAGATCGGGTGGATCGAGAGGTGGATGCCGTGGCCGTGGCGGTTCAGCTCCATGGCCACGCTGTCGACGAGAAACGGCATGTCGTCGGTGACGATTTCGACCACGGTGTGGGTCGATTGCCAGCCGTGTCGCTGCAGATGCGGGTTGTAGACCCGCACTTTGGCCCGGCCGGGCTCGCGTTCCTCGGCGAAACGCAGATGGGCGAGGGCGGTGCCGTAGAGGTCGAGCATCTCCCGCGCTGCCACATCGGTCGGCGCCACGTCACGGAAGTAGCGGCGGACGAACGATTGGGCGAGCTCGGCTTCGTTCTCCGGCAGCTTGGCGCCGATCTCGGCGATGACGCCGTCGATCAAGTCGCGTTTCTGGTCTTCGCCACGCCATTCCATCGTTCGGCTCCCCCGGTTATGCCGGCATCCAACCACAGCGGCGCCGAGATAAAAAGGGCAGCAAGGAACGCGATGTCGATCCGCAACGCTGGTCGACGGCGGCCACGCCGCCGCATTGCGTGGATATGCGCCGTCGTCCGGCGCTCGAAGCGCAGAGAAAGTCCCGAGAGTCTGCCGCGCGTCGCGGCGATCCTCGGGCCGTGATCGGCACCGGCGGCGAGCGGCCTCGGCCGTCGCGGCGGTGCTTTCACCCGAAAGATCGGCGGGAAGAACGGCCGCCGGCCGGTCGCCGACGGCCGCCGGCCGGGCCCGCTTCAGCCGTTGACGGCGTCGCGCAAGCTCTTGCCGGGCTTGAACTTCACCGCGTTGCTCGCGGCGATCTTGATGGTCTCGCCGGTCTGCGGATTGCGACCATCGCGGGCCGGGCGATGCACGGTCTCGAACACGCCGAAGCCCGCGATCGATACTTTGTCGTTCTTGGCGAGCGCGTCCTGAATGCTGGTCAGCACCGCCTGCACCGACTTGGCAGCAGCAGCCTTGGTGCCACCGGTCGCATCCGCGACAGCCTGGTTCAACTCGTCGAGGGTCATCAACCCACTCCCTTGGTCGAAACAATGGCGAGGCCTGTATCATGAAAGAAAACGCTTCGGAATACCCGAAGGCCGCTCGTTTTCTGGGTTTGCGGCTTTCGTGGCGGCTGTGATCACAAAACCATAAGGCGAGAGCCGGGTTCGGAGTTCTGTCTTTACGCGGTCCGGTGCGCAGCCCGGCGCATCGGCTGGACACCACGGGTGCCGCCGAACCGCCGCGCCCGGCGGAAAAATGCCCTGTGCTTCGCTGCAGAACCGGGACCGGATTCCCAAGGTCCGAGAACGCGTGAATGCTCGGTATTTTAGCCGAATCGAAATCAATTGTGGGTAGAAAGACCTTCGGTGTTTTGATAAGTTCCTTGGCGTTGTGCAACGATCGCCTCAACCGGGTGTCGACCAGCTTCGGCTAGTTTCCGCTGTCGGCGCTCGCGAGCCGATCGATCTTCGAGCCGTAGTGCCGCCCGCCGGCATCGTCGTCCGGGTGTGTCTCGGGTTCGTTGCGGTCTTGCCACCCTCGAGATGGAGTGGATTCAATGGCTTCGGTTCTCTCGGATACGACGGATACGCCGCGGCGGCCCGGCTTTTGGGCGCGACGCGCCGGCGAAGCGTCGCAGCTCAGGGCGTTCGAATACCTGCTGCTGCTGCGCTTCGCCCTGTTCAACTGCTGTGCTCTGGCCGTGCTCGCCGTGGCCTGGGCGAACGGCTTGATCGCCGAGGTGTTCGTGGCCGATACGACACAGATCGTGGTGCTGATCACCGTCGTTTTCCTGGCCGGCTTCGCGCTCTGCGCAAGGCGGGTGTGGCAGACCAGCATCGAGCTCAATGCCGTGAGGAGCGGCTTTCCGAAGCGCGGCACCAGGGTCGCCGCCTATCTGGAGCAGATCGCCGCCGCCGATGGTCAGGGTCGCGGCAATCTCGCCGCGGCGCTCAGGCTCAAGCTGGCGACCCGGATCGCCCCGGTGCGACACGTCGCCAACGCGCTGATGCTGCTCGGGCTGATCGGCACGGTGATCGGTTTCATCATCGCCCTTTCCGGTGTCGATCCCGACCTCGCCTCGGACATCACCGCGGTCGGGCCGATGGTCTCGACCTTGATCGAAGGGATGGCGGTGGCCCTCTACACGACCTTGACCGGGGCGGTGCTCAGCATTTGGCTGATGGTCAACTACCGCCTCTTGGAGACCGGTACGGTCAACCTCCTGACACAGCTCGTCGAGCGCGGCGAGGCCGGCCATGGGCGGGCTTGAGCCGTTCGAGGAGGACGAGACCGGCACGGTCTTCCGCGACGTCATCCTCCTCGCCTTGGCCGGTTTCGTCGCCATCGTGGTGATGATCCTGCCGCATCTGAACCCACCGGATGCCAAGACGGCCGATGTCATGGATCCGCCGGGCAATGTCATCATCGAGGCACGCTGGCCGGACAGCTGGGATTCGGATGTCGACCTTTGGGTGCAGGCGCCGGGCGATGTCCCGGTCGGCTATTCCAACAAGGGCGGGGCGATCTTCAACCTGCTGCGTGACGATCTCGGCCGGCGCGGCGACGCGACCGAGATGAACTACGAGGTGAGCTACTCGCGCGGCATTCCGCCCGGTGAATACACGGTCAATGTCCATCTCTACCGCAACCCCGAGCGCAAGCTGCCGGTGCCGGTGACCGTCGTCGTGAGCGTCAAGAAGTCGGCGCAAGAGTCGGGTCGGCAGATCCTGGCGAGCAAGGTCGAGCTCAATCGTGAGGGCCAGGAACTCACCACGTTCCGCTTCGCGCTCGACGAGGCCGGCGATCTGGTCCCCGGCAGCGTGCACAATCTGCAGCGACCTCTGCGCAACTGGAAACCGTCATGAGCGATATTCCCGCCCTTTTCGTCGTCGCCGTCCTGCTGCTCTGCGTTCTCGCGACCCACAGTATCTGGTCGCCGCGGTGCTTACGGGTCAAGATTTCGGCGTTGACGACGACGGTGCTGTTCTTGCCGCTCGCCTATGCCGCCATGGTGCTGTTGTTGAGCAAGCCCAAGCCGGTGCATCTCGAGTGGTGGCAGGCCAATGCCGCGGAGGCGACGGTGCTCGGCAGCTCGATGCGCGAGGGTCAGGGCATCTATCTCTGGCTGCAGCTGGTCGATCTGGTCGAGCCGCGTTCGTATGTCCTGCCGTGGAGCCAGGAATTGGCGCAGCAACTGCAGGACGCACTGCGTGAAGCCGAGGAGAACGGCACGGCGGTGCAGATGCGGCTGCCGTTCGAGCCCTCGATCGACAATCGCGAACCCAAGTTCTACGCCATGCCGCAGCCGGCTTTCCCGCCCAAGGATCGGGACGAGGCCGAGACGCCGCAACTGTTCCAGGGCCCCGCCCGGGACGCTTGACCGGGCGCGGTCTCGGCCGGCATAGCTCGGGCATCAGTCAGGATGCGGACCGATGCCCGAGGCGGAGCGACTGCTCGTCGTCCATGAGAACGCCGACCAGTGGACAACCGAGTTGGCGGCGCGGTTTCCGGGGCTCGAGCACCACGTGGTGCGCAGTGCCGAGGCGCTCGACGCCGCCCGCGATCTCGCACCGACCATCGCCTACAGCTGTGTGACCGACGGCTTTCCCAGGCGTGCCCACGGTCGTCTGCGCGATTGGCCGAGCCTCGCCTGGATCCATGTGGGCGGCTCGGGCTTCGATCACTTCATCGGCGCTGCCACCGCCGGGCCGGCGCTCACCAACGGTGCGGGTGTGCTCGCCCCCTACCTGGCCGAGACACTGCTGGCAGCACTGATGGCGCTCAATCGCGGCTTGTTGCGCGCGGTTCGCGACCACGATGCCGGGCGCTGGGCACCTTGGAGCTTTTCGCCGCTCGCCGGCCAGCGGCTCGCCATCGTCGGCACCGGGGCGATCGGCAGCCGTCTCGGTGGGCTGGCGAAGGCGCTCGGTCTCGAGGTCGTCGGCGTCGCACGGCGACCGAGCGCCAATGCCGCCTTCGACGAGGTGCGGCCGCTCGACGATCTCGTCGCGGTCGCTGCCCGCTGCGATTTCTTGAGCGTCAATGTGCGGCTGGCGCCGGCAACGACGCATTTGATCGGTGCCGAGGTGCTGGGTGCCATGCGTCCCACGGCCTGTCTCTTGAACGCGTCGCGCGGTGCCGTGGTCGACGAGCTGGCGCTGATCGCAGCACTGCAGGATGGCCGGATCGCCGGTGCCTATCTCGACGTGTTCGCGACCGAGCCCTTGCCGCCGACGAACCCGCTCTGGACATTGCCCAACGTCTTGATGACCCCGCATATGAGCGATCGTGTCGACGACTGGGAGTTGCGCCACGCGCGGTTTTTCATGGACAATCTCGATCGGTGGCGGCGCGGCGAGCCGCTGCGCAACATCGTCACCGTCTGACCGTCGGCGACCCGGCGCTCGTCGGCGCGTTGTTCATGTCCGAAATCGTGTTGGTCGCCGCGCAGGTCGGTACGCCCCGAAGAAACGGCGCAGCACCGCCGAGCGGCACGATCGCCGGAGGCATGATCGGACGAAGAGAGTCCCTTCGTCCAAGCTCGCCGCCCTGTCGCTTCGCTGCCAACACAATTTCGGACATGACCAGTCCGCCCAGCGCCCCGTGACCGCGCCAGAAGCGGTCGACACGATCGTGCGACTTTGGCCGAGCCGATGCTTGCCGGCTGCCCGGTGCGCGGGGTGTCGGAGCCAACACGATTTTGGACATAGACATCCGCGCGGACGTCGACAGCGCCTCGTTGTCCGCTGGCGCTTGCCGGGCAGCGACGGCGGCCCGGCCCTCGCGTCGATCGCAAGCCGAAGCGAACGCGGCGATGGCTAGGCCCGCTCGCGCGTTTTGTGGAATTCGACCTTGGGGAAATCCTCCTGGATACGGCCGAGATCCCAGCTGTTGCGGGCGAGGTACACCGGCTGGCCGTCGCGATCGTCGGCGAGGCTCGCCTTCTTCGTGTTCTCGAAACGCTCGAGCTCGCGGGCGTCATCCGCGGTGCACCAGCGCGCCGTGATGTAGGGGGCAGCCTCGAAATCGATCGGCAGGTTGTATTCGGCCTCGAGCCGCGATTTCAGAACGTCGAGCTGCAGTTGGCCGACCACACCGACGATCCAATCCGCCCCCAGCCGCGGCCGGAACACTTGTGTTACACCCTCTTCGGCCAGATCCTCCAGCGCCTTTTTCAGGTGCTTGGCGCGCATCGGGTCACCCAGGCGCACCCGCATCAGGATCTCCGGCGCGAAGCTCGGAATGCCGGTAAACGTCCGGTCCTCGCCCTCGCACAACGCGTCTCCGACCCGAAGTTGGCCGTGATTGGGCACACCGATGATGTCGCCGGGGAAGGCGTCGTCCGCGAGGCCGCGGTCCTGGGCGAAGAAGAAGATCGGATTGGCGATGGCGATCGGCTTCTGGTGGCGCACCATCTTCAGCTTCATGCCACGCCGAAAGCGTCCCGAGCAGATGCGCACGAAGGCGACGCGGTCGCGATGCTTGGGGTCCATGTTGGCCTGCACCTTGAAGACGAAGCCCGAGACCTGCGGCTCGTCCGGCTGGACGGGTGCGGGTGCCGCCGGCTGTGGCCGGGGCGACGGGGCGGCTTCTACCAGATGGTCGAGCAGCGCCCGGATGCCGAAAGTACGCAGCGCCGAGCCGAAAAACACCGGTGTCAGGTGGCCGGCGCGGTAGGCGGCCCGGTCGAAGGGCTCGAGTGCCCCCTCGACCAGCTCCAGCTCGTTGTCGAGCTGCTCGAGCTGGCGCGGATCGACCCGATCGGCGAGCGAGTTGCTGCGCCTGGGCACCCGCTCCTCGGTGTCGATGCCCTTGGCCTCCGGCTTCATCAACAGCACATCGCCGCTCGCCCGCTCGGCCACCCCGCGAAACGCCTGCCCCATGCCGATCGGCCAGTTCATCGGGCTCACATCGAGGGCCAGCCGGTCGGCGATCTCGTCGAGCAGCTCGAACGGATCGCGGCTCTCGCGGTCGAGCTTGTTGACGAAGGTCATGATCGGCATGTCGCGCAGCCGGCAGACCTCGAACAGCTTCAAAGTCTGCGCCTCGATCCCCTTGGCGGCATCGATCACCATGACCGCACTGTCGACCGCGGTCAGCGTGCGATAGGTGTCCTCGGAAAAATCCTCGTGACCCGGCGTGTCGAGCAGGTTGAAAGTGCAACCGCCGTAATCGAAGGTCATGACCGAGGTGCTGACCGAGATGCCGCGCTTCTGCTCGATCGCCATCCAGTCCGACCGAGCGCGCCGTCGGTCACCCTTGGCCTTGACCTCGCCGGCCAGATGAATCGCCCCACCGAACAACAGCAGCTTCTCGGTCAGCGTCGTCTTGCCGGCGTCGGGATGGGAGATGATGGCGAAGGTGCGCCGGTGCGCTGCGGCATCGCTCAGGGTTCGGCGCTCGTCCGTCTCGGCCAAGCCAGGTTCCTCGTGTCGCTCTGAAGGCACCCGCATGCAGGGATGCGGGGGCAGGAAAATCTGGACGCACGCCTAGCGCGAAATAGCTCGAACGGCTATGTCCGCACGGTCAGGTGGCCCCACATCAGCCAACATCAAGGGACCGAACACGTGCAACGGTTGCGCAACCTGTTTCTCATCCTAATCGGAGGCTTCGTCATCGCCATGTCCGCAAACCCCGGTACCGCTGCAGCGCTCGACCCCGAGAACGCGCTCCTGATCGAGCTCGACGGCGGTCCGGTGACCATCGAGATGCTGCCCGACGTCGCCCCACAGCACGTCGCACGGATCAAGGAACTCGCTCGCGAAGGCTTCTACGACGGCATCGTCTTCCATCGGGTGATCGACGGCTTCATGGCACAGACCGGTGATCCGACCGGCACCGGCCGCGGCGGCTCGAGCAAGCCCGACCTGCCCGCCGAGTTCTCGACCGTGCCCTTCGAGCGCGGCACCCTCGGCATGGCGCGCACCCAGAACCCCGACAGCGCCAACAGTCAGTTCTTCATCACCTTCGGTGCGACCCCGCACCTCAACGGCCAGTACACGGTCTGGGGACGGGTCGTCGAAGGCATGGAGCACGTCGATGCGATCACCCGGGGCGAGCCGCCGCGCAACCCCGATGCGATGTTGAGCGTGCGCGTGCTGGCCGACGTCGACAACTGAGCCGACGCCCGGCCGCCGACCCGTGGCGGCCGGGCCGTTTCGTCCATGCTGACCCTGTCCAATATCACCCTGCGGATCGCCGGGCGGACCCTGATCGAAGGGGCCGACCTGCAGATCGCCGAAGGGCAAAAAGTCGGCTTCGTCGGTCGCAACGGTACCGGCAAGTCGAGTCTCTTCAAGCTCGTTCTGGGCGAGCTGCAGGCCGACCAGGGCGAGGTGCAGTTGCCGGCTCGCGCACGGATCGGCGGCGTCGCCCAGGATGCACCGGGGGGCGAGACCACGCCGCTCGAGGCCGTGCTCGCCGCCGATCAAGAGCGCCAGGCGCTGCTCGACGAGCGCGAGCGCCAGCCGAGTGCGGAACGCATCGCCGATATCGAGATGCGGCTCTACGAGATCGGTGCCGAGGCGGCCCCGGCCCGGGCAGCCAGGATCCTCAAAGGCCTCGGCTTCGACGAGACGATGCAGAACCGACCACTCGCGAGCTTCTCCGGCGGCTGGCGGATGCGCGTGGCGCTGGCCGCGACCCTCTTCGCCGAGCCCGATCTTCTCCTCCTCGACGAGCCGACCAATCATCTCGACCTCGAAGCCGCGCTGTGGCTCGAGAGCTATCTCCAGCGCTATCCCAGAACGCTGATCCTGATCAGCCACGACCGGGATCTCTTGAACAGCATCCCCGAGCGGATCGTCCATCTCGAGGGTGGCAGGCTGAAGCTCTACGGCGGCAACTACGACACGTTCGAACGCGTCCGGCGCGAGCAGCGCGAGCTCTTGGACAAGCAGCGCAAGGGGGAGGAGGCGCGGCGCAAGCATCTCCAGGCGTTCGTCGACCGCTTCCGCTACAAGGCCTCGAAGGCCAAGCAGGCGCAGAGCCGGATCAAGATGCTGGAGAAGCTCGGCCGAACGGCCCCGCCACCACCCGAGCCGGATGTCGTCTTCCGCCTGCCCGAGCCCGAGATGCCGGCGCCGCCACTGGTCACGCTCGACGATGTCGCGGTCGGCTATGGCGGGCCACCCGTCCTGCGGGGCATCAGTCTCAGGCTCGACCCGGACGACCGGATCGCACTTTTGGGGGCCAACGGCAACGGCAAGTCGACGCTCGCCAGGCTGCTGTCGGGCCAGCTCCAGCCCGAAACCGGCGAGCTGCAGCGCAGCCCCGGCCTGCGGATCGGTTTCTTCGCGCAGCACCAGGCCGAGGATCTCGTCATCGACGAGACCCCCATCGAACACCTGCAACGGGCCCTGCCCGACGAGCGCCAGGAGCGGCTTCGGGCGATGCTGGGCGGCTTCGGCCTCACCCAGGCGCGGGCGGAGACAGCAGCCGGCCACCTCTCCGGCGGCGAGAAGACCCGCCTCTGCCTGGCATTGGTCGCCGTGCAGAAGCCGCAGCTCTTGATTCTCGACGAGCCGTCGAATCACCTCGACATCGACAGCCGCGAAGCTCTGATCGAGGCGATCAACGCGTTTCCGGGTGCCGTCATCCTGATCAGCCACGACCGCCATCTGGTCGAGATGACCGCCGAGCGGCTCTGGCTCGTCAAGGACGGCCGGGTGCGCGTCTACGACGAGGACCTCGACACCTACCGTCGGGAGCTCTTGCTCGGCGACGAGGCGGGGGCGCGGCCGGCGAGGACGGGCAACGGCAAGGCCACCAGGCCACTCGCCGGCAGCGAAAGGCGGCAAAAGCTGGCACCGTTGCGCAAGACCGCCAAGGCCATCGAAGACGAGCTTGCGCGGCTGCAGCAGGCGAAATCCGCCGTCGAGCGCCGGCTCGCCGATCCCGCGACCTATACGGCCGTCACCGACATCGCCGGGCTCGAGCGCGAGCGCCTGCAGCTGACGGCGGCGATCGCCGAGGCCGAGGAGCGATGGCTCCAGGTCGAAAGTGAGATCGAGGCGGTCGGCTGATCGTCTCACGTCGGTTGATCGTCACATGGGCGCGAGCCGGTATTGATCTCTCCCCCGAGTCACGCACTTGTCCGACAATATCTCCCAGCGAAAGGCAGCCGTCCCTTGATCGAGCTCTTCTACTGGCCGACACCCAACGGCCACAAGATCACCCTGTTCCTCGAGGAGACCGGCCTCGACTACACCATCCATCCGATCGACATCGGCAAGGGTGAGCAGTTCGATCCGGCCTTTTTGCGGATCGCGCCCAACAATCGGATGCCGGCGATCGTCGATCGGTCACCGGATGACGGTGGTGCGCCCGTGTCGGTCTTCGAATCCGGCGCCATCCTCCTCTACCTCGCCGAAAAGACCGGGTCGTTCATCCCGGCCGAGCTGCGTGGTCGGGTCGAGGTGCTGCAATGGCTCTTCTGGCAGATGGGTGGGCTCGGGCCGATGGCCGGGCAGAACCATCATTTCGTCCAATACGCGCCGGAACAGCTGCCCTACGCCATCGAGCGCTATGTCGACGAGACGAACCGGCTCTACGGCGTGTTGAACAAACGTCTCGCCGATCGGCCGTTCGTCGCCGGCGACCGCTACAGCATCGCCGATATGGCGAGCTATCCCTGGATCGTCGGGCATGAGCGTCAGCAGCAGAAGCTCGAGGACTTCCCGCACCTCGAGCGCTGGTTTCGAACGATCGAAGCGCGCCCGGCGACCGTCCGCGCCTACGCGCTCGGCCCGAAATACCGAGCCACCTCGGGCATGGACGAGGCGGCCAAGAAAATCCTCTTCGGCCAGACGGCGAAAAGCCTGAGCTGAGCCTTTCGTCGTCATCACGGCACCCCGGCCGCTTGGGCTGTCAGCCGGCGATCCGCAGGCTGCCGGCCGTAGCGCTGCTCGAAAAAACCGGCTGTGCTGCGGCGGGTCGGGCAGGCGGTGCGCGCGGCACGAGGCCGGCTCCGATCGGCCGGACGATGCCACGGCCTTCGGGCCAGGCGGTGAACGCGTCACTGACGCCGAGCACGGTCTCGGTGCCACCCAAGAAGAGATAGCCGTCATCGGCCAGCATCGCCCGGACCGCCGCCAGAACGCGACGGCGCGTGTCGAGATCGAAATAGATCAACACGTTGCGCAGAAAGATCACGTCGAAGCGGCCGAGTGCCCGACAATCCTCCAAGAGATTGGCGTGACGAAACTCCACCATCCGGGCGAGGCGGGCGGCGATCTGCCAGTCGTTGTTCACGCGGGTGAAATGACGCGACAGGCGCTCGGCGTCGAGACCGCGTTGCACCTCGAAGGCGCTGTAGCGGCCGGCGCGGGCGCGCTCGATGGCAGCCTCGGCGATGTCCGTGCCGACGATCGTGAGCTGCCAGCCGCCGAGCTCGGCTGACAGCTCGTCGAGGCACATCGCGATCGAATAGGCTTCCTGCCCGGTCGAGGCCGCCGCACTCCAGATGCGCAGCGCCCGTTGCTCGGCACGCGCGACGAGCAGTTGCGGCAAGACCCGCTGCTGAAGCTGCTCGAAGGGCCGACCGTCGCGGAAGAACGAGGTTTCGTTGGTGGTCAGGGCCGCCGTCACGGCGCGCAGCAGCGGCTCGCTCGGCGAACGTCGCAAGGCTGCGACGAGGCTGCCGAGCTCGGGAAAGCCGAACCGGCGGGCGACCGAGACCAACCGACTCTCGACCAGATAGGCCTTGTCGGCGCCGAGGACGATGCCGGCTCGGGCATGCACCAGGGCCGAGACGAGAGCGAGATCGTCGGCCGCTATCAAGCGGCACCGGCGAAGCTGCGGCAGACCCGATGGCGCAAGACAGCGGCAATCTCGGGCACCGACAAAACGTGATCGGCGAGGCCGGCGCGGACGACGGCGCCGGGCATGCCCCAGACGACGCTGGTGGCCTCGTCCTGGGCGATGACCCGACCACCGTGCCGCCGGACGAGCCCGGCACCGGCAGCACCGTCGTGACCCATGCCGGTCAGGATGACGGCACACAACCGGTCGCGATAGAGCGGTGCCAGGCTGCGCAGCATCGGATCGACCGACGGTCGGCAGAAGTTTTCGGGGGCACTGCGCGAGAGCCGCAGTTGCGGCTCTCGTCCCGCCTCTCCCAAGATCTCCATGTGGTAGTCACCCGGTGCGACATAGATCCGACCCGCCGCCACCGGCTCGCCGTCCTCGGCCTCGCGACAGCTGCCGGCGGCGAGCCGGCCGATCTGCTCCGCCAGCATCGCCGTGAAGGCGGGCGGCATGTGCTGGGTGATGAAGATCGGGCAGGTGAACGGGCTCGGCAGTGCTGCGAAGAGGTGCAGCAGCGCCTGCGGGCCGCCGGTGGAGCTGCCGATGGCGAGCGCCTCGATCGGACCGAGCTCGGTCCCCCTTCGGCTTTCGGGCAGCGGCCGCCGCTCGGCTGCGACAACCCGGGACAACGTCCCGGACGGGCGTGCCGCGGCATCGCTCGCGCCCGTGGTCGTCGCAGCGCTCGCCGACGGCGGCGTCCGCGCCGGGCGACGCGACCGGCGTGCATCGGCACCCCAGATCGCGATCTTGGTCGCCAGTTCGGCAGCGAAGCCCTGTCGGGCATCGACCGCCGCCGCTTGCGGCTTGCAGAGATAGTCGGACGCACCGGCGGCGAGCGCCGCCATGGTCACGGCAGCACCCTTGCGGGTCAGCGACGAGGCCATGACGATCCGTGAGCTCGGCGACGCCCGCAGCAGATGCGGCAACGCCTCGATCCCGTTCATCGACGGCATCTCGACATCGAGCAGCACGACGTCGATCGGTGCTCGGCCGGCATGCCGAACGAGGACCGCCAGTGCCGCACTGGCCGAGCGGGCGGTCTCGATCAGCGCCACCTCGGGCATGGCCGCGAGCATGGCGCGCACGGCGGCGCGCACGACGATGGAATCGTCGACCACGAGGATTCGCCAGCCTGGGGCACCGGGCTCGCCAGCCCCGGTCATCGCCGCCGCCGTGCGGCCGCTTTCGGCCGGCATGACCGCGACACCTCAGCCGACCGGCTGCAGGGCGAGCACGCGCTCGATATCGAGCTCGACCAGAAGGGCCTCGTCGAGACGAAAGATGCCGTGCGCGAGCGACCGCCAGGGCGCCGGCAGACTGCTCGTGTCGGCCTCGAACCGCTCCTCGCCCAGCGTCAGCACGTCCCCCACCCGGTCGACCAGAAGGCTGTAGAGCTCGCCCCGATGATCGACCACGATGTTCATCGCCTGATCGGCCGGCAGGGTGCCGGCGCGCTCGATCGTCAACCGACGACCGAGATCGATCGCGGTCACGATGCGCCCGCGCAGGTTGAGCACGCCGGCGATCTCGGCGGCCGCAAGCGGCACCTTGGCCAAGTGCTGAAAACCCAGAATATCGCGCACCGCATCGATCCGCACGCCGAATTGCTGCTCGGCGACGACCATGCTGACCAATTGCCTCGGTTCACGCATCACAGCACCTCCGCGGTTGCATGGTTCGCCGTCAAGGTGGCGATCAGCGCTTCTCGATCGAGCTTGCCGACATGGCCGTCGAAGCCGGCGAGCCGGCCGCGCTCGACATCACTCGGCGTCGCGTGCGAGGTCAGGGCGATGATCCGCGTTCGTTGCCAAGGTCCGCCGGTGCGACAGTTCTCGACGAAGGCGAAGCCGTCCATCCCGGGCATCTCGATATCCGAGATGATGAGATCGAATGCCTGGCCCTCGTCGCGCATGCGCAAGGCCCGATCGGCACTGTCGGCGGTCGTCACCCGCATGCCTTCGGCTTCCAGGATCGGCTGCAGCATGGTGCGCACGAAGCGGCTGTCGTCGACGATCAGCACGTGGCGCCCACGGTTGTCGTTGCCCCGGAAGGCCTCGGTCTCCTCGGCGGCGAACCAGCCGCCGAAGGCCCGATTGACGAAAAACGCCACGTCCAGGAGCTGGGTCGGCCGGCCGGCGATGATCGCGGTGCCCAGATCGTTGCCGCCGGTCCCCCGCAGCTCGAGGGTGATGTCGGCCTCGACCACATCGACGATCTCTTCGACCACCAGCCCCATATTTCGACCACAATCGGTGAACACCAGGGTCGGCCGCTGACCAGCCTCGACTCTGGCCGGCCGGCCGTCGATATCGGCGAGCGGCATCAACGAGCCGCGATACTGGATGACACTGCGACCACCGGCCGGTTCGATCGTCGCTGCCTCGATCTGCTCGAGCCGGGTGACCAGCGCCAGGGGAACCGCCATCTGCTGGCCGCCGCCGGCCTTGAACAGCAGGAGCGAGACACGCTCGTCCTTCTGCACCCGTTCGTCCATCGTCTGCCGACGGTCGGCCTCGCCGCGCCCGGCATCGAGCATCGAGGCCAGTCCGTTGAGATCGAGGATCATGACGACGCTGCCGTCGCCCAGGATGGTGTTGCCCGAGAACGCCGAGACGCTGCGCAGGATCGGTGCCACCGGCTTGACGACGATCTCCTCGGTATCGAACAGACGGTCGACCTCCAGCCCGAAGACCCTTGGCCCGACCCGCACCACGACGACATAGCTGCCGGCATCGCGCTGCCCGGTGGCCGGTGCGGCGAGGCCGAGAGTCGTCGCCAGGGATGCCAGCGGCAGCAGGCGATCGCGCAGCCGCAGGACGCGCATCCCGTCCATGGTCTCGATTCGATGTTCCGACCGGCCACCGGCGCGAACCAGCTCGACCACGCCGAGTTGCGGCAGCGCGAAACGCTCGCCGCCGGCCTCCAGGATCAGGGCGGAGACGATGGCGAGGGTCAGCGGGATCTTGATCGTGAAGGTCGAGCCCTTGCCCTTGGTCGAGCGGATCTCGATCGAGCCGCCGATCTTCTCGATGTTGGTGCGGACGACGTCCATGCCGACGCCGCGACCGGAGACGGCGGTCACCGTCTCGGCGGTCGAAAAGCCGGGGTGGAAAATGAACTGCTGGAGGTCGCGTTCGGCCATGCCGGCGATATCGGCCTCGGCCACGAGGCCGCGAGCGACCGCCTTCGCGGCGATCCGGTCGGTATCGAGGCCGCGGCCGTCGTCGCTGATCTCGATGATGATGTGGCCACCCTCGTGGCAGGCACGGAGCCCGATCGTGCCCTTCCTGGCCTTGCCCAGCCGGCTGCGTTCGTCCGGCGATTCCAGCCCGTGATCGGCGGCGTTGCGCACCATGTGGGTGAGCGGGTCCTTGATCATCTCCAGGACCTGGCGATCGAGCTCGGTCTCCGCACCGTGCATGGTGAGCTCGATCTCCTTGTCGACCTCGATCGCCAGATCGCGGACCAGCCGCGGCAGCTTGCTCCAGGCCGTGCCGATCGCCTGCATCCGGGTCTTCATCACCCCTTCCTGCAGCTCGCCGGTAAGCTGATCGAGCCGCTGCAACGGCGACTGCAGGGCCGGATCGCTGCCGTGGCGAACCGTCTGCAACAGCTGATTGCGGGTCAGCACCAGCTCACCGACGAGCGTCATCAACTGCTCCAGCAGGTCGACCGGCACCCGCAGCGTCTGCGCCGCGAGGCTTTCCGCGCCGGCACCACTGCGCATCTCGGGCGACCGCTCGGCCGCGATCGCGTCCGGCTCGACCACGGCGGCCACGGCCGACGGCTCCGATCGGGCGGCCGGCTGCGGTTCGGCCGAGGGCGGTGGTTCGGTGGCTTCGGCTTGTACAACGACCGGCAGGTCGGCGGCGCTCGGCCGGGGCTCGGCGGGCCGGGCGCCGGTCGCGGCGATCGTGTCGAGAGCGGTGATCAGGGCGGTATCGTCCCCCTCGGGCTCGGCCTGGGTCGAGGCCAGTCCGTCGAGGATCTCCTTGATCCGATCGAGGGCCTCGAGGACCACGCTGACGACCGCCCGGCTCGCCGCCATCTCGCCGTCGCGCAGCTTGCCCAGGACATTCTCGGCGGCGTGTGCCACGGCCTCGAGGCGGGCGAGGTCGAGAAAGCCGCAGGTGCCCTTGATCGTGTGGACGAGGCGAAAAATGCCGGCGATCAGCTCCGGATCGTCGGGGTGCTGCTCGAGCCTGACCAGTTCGCCGTCGAGCACCGTCATGCTCTCCAGGCATTCGGTCAAGAACTCGCTCAAGAGGTCATCCATCGGGCCATTCCGTCGGTCAGCGCTGCGCGGAGGGGACGGGTCGCGAGCACGCCCGTGCCGCGGCCCGGCAACCACCGCTCGAAGAATGGACGCCATTCCTTAATTTACACTGAACGCCGCCCCGATTAGTCTGCCCGCATGGCAGCGGATCTCGGCCCCGGTGTCGTCGTCAGGCACCCCGACCGACCGGAATGGGGCGAGGGGCAGGTGCAGTCGGCGGTCGGCCATCGGGTGACCGTCAATTTCGAGGACGCCGGCAAGGTGACACTGGATCTGCGTCACGTCTCCCTCGTCGTCGTCAGCGACGCACGTCACCCGCGTTGATCATCCGATGTCGCCGATGAAGCGGCGCAGTGCCGGGGCCACGCCGGCGGCGAAGAGCGGACCCGAGAAAAGGGCGTAGTGCTGTGCCGCCTCGATGGTCAGCGCCGTCGAGCCCCGGCTGCCCAGCTCGCACGCGGCGTGGGTGGCACCGGCACCCACCAGCTCGTCTCGGCCGGCCTCGACGGTCAAGATCGGCAGCTGTTCGAGGCCGATCGCGGGTATCGAATGCCCGGCGATCCGCAGTCCGGCTGCCGACAGGGCCGGCTGCCGCACCAGCTCCTCGATCGTCTCGCTGAAGAGCTCGGCCGGCACGTCGGCCACCCGGTGAAGGTCGCCGTGCATCCGGTCGTAGGCGCCCGGACTGCCGTTGAGGAGCTCGGTCCAGAGACCGGCCTGCGCTTGGAGGTAGGTGCCGGGGCTGGTGAGGCAGAGCCCGAGGAGCTGGAGCAGACCCGGATAGACGCGCCGCCCGGCGCCGGGGTAGCGGTCCGGGACCACCGTGATGAGCTGGCTCTCCAGGCGGACGGGCTCCAGGCTGGCGAGCAGCCAATCCGCGGCCGAGCGTGTCCGGCTTTGGCCGATCGGCGTGCCGAGCAGGGTCAAGGAGACCGGCCGGCAGGCGCTGTCGGCGGCTGCCGTAGCCAGCGCTGCTGCAGCCAGCACTACCGCGCCGGACTGCGAGACGCCCACGAGATGCACTGGGCCTTCGATCAGGCGCAGCGCCTCCAGGACGACGGTGAGCTGCTCTTCCAGGCCGAAGGCGCCGCATGCGGTGGGTACCAGGCGGGCATCGGTCCAATCGAGGAAATAGACCTCACCCACGGGCAGCAGCGAGGCTGCGAGTTCGCCGAGCACCGCCCCGGCGTAGCCGGAGTAGGGGGCGACGACGAGAACGGCCGGCCGGCTTTTGGCCGCCCGCAGTCGCACCAGGCGGAAGAACGGCCCCTCGTCCACGGTCGCCGAGCTGGAGACACCGGGATGGTCGCGGGCCACAGCGACCTCGATCGGCACCGGCAAACCGTCGCCGGCCTGGATCGTTCGCTCGAGCAATGTGTGCTGAGCCATCAAGACGCGCTGCCAGAGCGGCAGCTCGGCGCCCAGGCGAAGCCCGGTCAGCCAGGGATCGAGCAGCCGGCGCTGCCAGTCGACGAAGGTGTAGAGCACCTGGGGTTTCCTCGCTCGGGCCCGCTCGTTCAGCTGCCGACCATGGCTGCGAGGCGAGATTCGATCGCTTCGAGCGCCTTGGCCGCAGCTGCCCCTTCAGGACCGCCGCCCTGGGCGAAGTCCGCCCGGCCGCCGCCGCCCTTGCCACCGACCGCCGCCACCCCGCTTTTCACGAGCTCGACCGCATCGACCCGGCTCTTCAGATCGTCACTGACGCTGACGACGACCGCGGCCTTGCCCTCGTTGACCCCGACCAGTGCCACGACGCTGTTGCCGCGCCCTTCCTTGAGGCTGTCGGCCGCCGAGCGCAGCTCCTTCGCCGGCACACCTTCCAGCGTTTTGGCCGTGAACGCGATGTCGCCGATCCGCTTGGCGGCCGCCGTTGCAGCCCCGCCGCCCGTCGCCAGGCGGCGGCGGAGCTCGGCGAGCTCCTGCTCGAGCCGGCGCTTTTCGGCCAGGAGATCCTGAACCCGTTGCGGCAGCTCGGCGGGCACGGTCTTCAAGGCTTGCGCCGCGGCTTCGAGCCACTGCTCTTCCGTCTCGACGTGCGCGAGTGCCGCGGCACCGGTCAGTGCCTCGACGCGGCGCACACCGGCCGCCACGGCCCCTTCGCCGACCAGCTTGACGAGGGCAATGTCGCCGGTGCGGGCGGTGTGGGTGCCGCCGCAGAGCTCCATCGAGTAGATCTCGCCGTCCGGCTCGCGGCCCATCGTCACCACCCGGACCTCGTCGCCGTATTTCTCGCCGAAAAGTGCCATGGCACCGCCGGCGATGGCGTCGTCGCGGGCCATGACCCGGACTTCGACCGGGCTGTTCTGCTGCACATAGTGGTTGACCTCGCGCTCGACACTCGAGATGTCGTCCGCCGCCATCGCCTTGGGCTGGCTGAAGTCGAAGCGCAGCCGGTCGGGCGCGACGAGCGAGCCCTTCTGCGCCACGTGGTCGCCGAGGCGGTGGCGGAGTGCAGCGTGCAGGAGGTGGGTCGCCGAATGCGCCCGGCGCAACCGATCGCGGCGCTCGGCGTCGACCTGGAGATGGACCGTATCGCCGACCTGGAGGCGACCCTTCTCCAGCCGGGCGTGGTGCACCCAGAGCTCGCCCAGGCGCTTGGTCGTGTCGGTGATCGTGGCTTCCAGGTCCTCGCCGAGCAGCCAGCCGGTATCACCGAGCTGGCCGCCGGATTCGGCGTAGCACGGTGTCTGGTTGGTGACGATTTCGACCTCCGGGCCGAGCTCGAGGTCCGGCCCGGTCTCGACCGCCTCGACGGGCTCGCCGTCGACGACCAGTGCGATGACGCGGGCATCGGCCACGGTCGTGGTGTAGCCGAGAAACTCCGTCGGCCCGTGCTGCTCCAGAAGTTCGAACCAGAGCGGTGCCGTGGCCTCGGCCCCGGAGCCCTTCCAGTGCCGCCGGGCTTCCTCGCGCTGCCGCTCCATCGCGGCCTCGAACCCGGCTTTGTCGACGGCACGACCGCTCGCCCTGAGCGCGTCCTCGGTGAGGTCGAGCGGGAAGCCGTAGGTGTCGTAGAGCTTGAAGGCGGTCTCGCCGGGAAGATCCGCATCGGGCGGGAGCTCGGCCACCGCTTCGTCGAGCAGCTTGAGCCCGCGCTCCAGGGTGCGGCGGAAGTTGGTCTCCTCCAGCTTGAGCCATTCGATGATCGAGGCCTCGGCGCGGCGCAACTCGGGGAAGGCCCGGCCCATCTCCTCGATCAGCACAGGGGCCAAGCGATGCATCAAGGGCTCGGCCGCGCCCAGAAGATGGGCGTGGCGCATGCCGCGGCGCATGATGCGGCGAAGCACGTAGCCGCGGCCGTCGTTCTGTGGTGTGACCCCGTCGGCGACGAGGAAGGCCGAGGCGCGCAGGTGGTCGGCGATCACCTTGTGCGAGGCCCGGGTCGGCCCGGCGGCGGGCGTGCCGGTGAGCTCCACCGAATGGGCGATGATCTTCTGGAAGAGATCGATGTCGTAGTTGTCGTGATGGCCCTGCAGCACGGCGGCGATGCGCTCGAGGCCCATGCCGGTATCGATCGAGGGCTTGGGCAGGTCGATCCGGGTCGCCGGATCGATCTGCTCGTACTGCATGAAGACGAGGTTCCAGATCTCGATGAACCGGTCGCCGTCCTCGTCCGGACTGCCGGGCGGGCCGCCCGCGACCTCGGGACCGTGATCGTAGAAGATCTCGGAGCAGGGGCCGCAGGGGCCGGTATCGCCCATCGCCCAGAAATTGTCGGAGGTGGCGATGCGGATGATCCGGCTGTCGGGCAGGCCCGCGATCTTTTTCCAGAGGTCGAAGGCCTCGTCGTCCTCGGCATAGACGGTGGCCAGGAGGCGCTCGGCCGGCAGCCCGTATTCCTTGGTGATCAGATTCCAGGCGAGCTCGATCGCCACATCCTTGAAATAGTCGCCGAACGAGAAATTGCCGAGCATCTCGAAGAAAGTGTGGTGCCGGGCGGTATAGCCGACATTGTCGAGATCGTTGTGCTTGCCGCCGGCGCGCACGCATTTTTGTGAGGTGACGGCCCGGCGGTAGTCCCGATGCTCGACCCCGGTGAAGACGTTCTTGAACTGGACCATGCCGGCATTGGTGAAGAGCAGAGTCGGGTCGTTGTGCGGGACGAGCGGGCTCGACGGCACGATCGTGTGGCCGTGTCGCTCGAAATAGTCGAGAAAGGTGGTTCGAATCTCGTTGACGGTCTGCATTGCCCAGGCGTTCTCCACGGTACCGTGGCGTTGTCATAGCGTTTGCGATCGCCGACGCAAAGCGGTGTCGGCGCGCGCCGGTGCCGCGCTGCACCCGCTGATGTCGCGCCGCGGCGGTCGCGCTGCCGTAGCCGCTGCCGCGAGACGATCGGCCAGTTCATCGGGACGGGTGTCGAACTGGTCGACCGCGAGCGCCTCGCTCGACGGCACCGCGCGCAGGGCGAGGCGCAGATCGAGGCAGGGCAAGGACCGATCGCGGCATGCAGCGAGCACCTGTTCGATCAGCGCGTCCTCGCTCGTGAAATCGGCGTGCCGGACCCGAGTGCCGCCGCTCGGCCAGAAGATCATGCCGTGCGGCGTCGTCGCTTCCTGCGCGATGTCCAGTATCTGCTCGAGGGGCAGCCGGGCGTCACGTGCCGGATCGCTCGTCGAGTCGTGTCGTGGGGCGAAGCGGTCGCCGACCGTGGGCGCCGAGCCGACCACGCGCTGCACCCGCCTGAACGCGGTGTTCGCGAGACAAGAGAGCGCCGAGTGCGGGTCGATGTGCGGATGCAGCCGACCGGCCAGAGAGGAGCTGCCTCAGCACTCGACATCGGGCGGTCGAATGTCGTTGGCGTACCACTGCAGAACGACGAAATCCTGATCGGCCACCTCGATTGCGGTCGCCGTGATGGTCGCGAGTTCGGGGTAGTTCGCGCCGTACTGCCCGAAATGGTAGACATCCACCTCGGGACCGAGGGCGGCATCGAGACGCTCGGTCAGGCGATCCTCGCGGGCGATGCCCTGACCGTAGGTGAACGAAGCGCCGACGACGCCGCCGCGCAGCACGCCCGGTGGTTCAGCCTCGATTTCCCGTTCGCGAAAGCCTCGGGCATCGAGCGGGCCCTCGTCGTGCTCCAGCCATCGCTTGCCGAAGCAGCTGGTGCTGTCCGCGGTCGAGGTTACGTCGGCGAATATCCAGCGGCTGGACGCTTCGCGCACACCCAGCATGCTCACCAGCGTCGTCAGGAGAAGCAGGAGAGCCGAGCGCATGATCGACCCCGCCGGGTGTCGCTGCGTGTTCGGCGGGTAGGGTGCGCCTGCCGGCCGCAGCCGCGATGCCGCATGGTCGAATCAGTCGAGCTCGAAAGCGTCTTCGTAGCCGCGCGTCAGCCTCGGGTCCTGCGCCTCCTTGCGCAAGCGGCCATTGCCGACCGGCAGAACCTCGATATCGCTGCCCATGAAGCAGCGAAAGGCATCCCCGGGGCTGCAGACGATCGGCTCGCCACGGACGTTGAAGTTGCTGTCGACGAGGACCGGACGGCCGGTGCGCTGCTCGAAGGCCTGGATCAGTCGCCAGTAGCGCGGGTTGGTCGCTTCGTGCACGGTCAGCACGCGAACCGCCGAACAGCGCATCGAACGTCGCATTGGTCAGAGCCCGTTTCAAAAGTTTTCATTCTGTTTCATCGGCTTACGGGTGAGCGCCGGCACCGCTGCGGGGTGCGGGGTCCCCGCGGCCCGGCACGGAGAGCCGAGCGCGGCCCGATGCCGAAGCATCGGGCAAGCTCGGCGACGAAGCCGCCGCCAGCCGTAAGCCGACCGCCGGTGAGCTTGGCACCCCGCGGGGCAGTGGGGACCCCGCGGCCCCACAGGGAGCACCTGCTTCGTCGTTGGTCGGCCGACCCATGCGGGGCCGTGGGGTCCCCG
>Ga0081527_100107_pt1 | contig 68750 bp, 59 predicted proteins | sample HotLakmasection5_FD_70992 | JGI IMG/M metagenome (GOLD analysis project Ga0081527, IMG submission 70992) | Hypersaline microbial mat communities from Hot Lake, Washington, USA - Section #5 (SPADES assembly) (version 2) | ecosystem: Environmental > Aquatic > Non-marine Saline and Alkaline >...
CTTCGTCGGACGTTCGGGCGCGCAGCACTGCTGCGCTGGCCCTCACGCCTCCTCGCCTCCGGTCATTTCTGCCGCATCGCGGCCATCGGGACTTTTTCAGCAGCCTGCTAGGCGCTTCCGGCCGCGCCGGGGCGGCTCACCCCGTCTCGGCGGGCATGATCAGACTGTCGAGCGCGGCATTGTCGGTCTGGCCGCTGCTGGCCGCGACGGCGTCTCGGCCGTCGTCGACGAAACCGACGCTGACCAGCACGTCGTTGAAGTCGCGGTCGCTTTCGCCGGCCAGCGGCTTGTCCTCGAAGGCAATCGTGAACTGTCCGTCGAGGAAGCCCGAGGTGACTTGGCCGGTGCCGCCCGGATTGAGGGTGTTGGAAAGCGGGTTGGGCGAGCCGGCGTCGATCGTGTGGAGAATGTCGCCCAGCACCGGATGCTGGTCGCCGTTGTCGGCAATGAACACGAGCTCCGGCGTCGTATCGACGACCGTCGCGGGATCACCGTTCGAGCGGAAGGCGAGGCTGCCACTGTCGAAAACGGTGCTGTCGTTGAGTGCCCAGCCGTCGGCCACCAGGAAGAGGCCGAAGCCGGGGCCCGAGGCGAGCTCATCGGGCGTGAAGAGGTCGCCGAGCATGACCGAATCGCCGGGCGAGAGTGGCCCGCCGCCCGGTCGGGCATTTTCGGAAGCCGCGTCATTGGGCTCGCTGTGCTCGATTTCCGGAAACACCCACTCGGTGGCACCGATGGTACCATCCGGTCCGACCAGGTAGACGCCGAGACTGCTCTCGAAGGCCGCAACCTCGTCGACGAAGCTGATCGCCACGTCACCGGAAGGCCCGACCAGGAAGAGCGGTGCGCCGAAAATCTCACTGTCCGCGAGCGGCACCTTCTCGGCCAGGGGCGGCAAAGACGGAGGCGGGCCCGGCGGCGCACCGTCGAACTCGAAGGCGCCGATATCGGGCGTCGCATCGCGCAGGAAGCCACGCTGATCGATGAACGGTGCGACGCGCGGATCGGCGGCATCGACTGCCGGATTGGCGGGGTCGTTCAACAGGGCGATCGTCCGGGTCGGCCCGCCGTTGTCGGCGAGCACGCCGGTGCGAACGCCGCTGGTGCCGATCTCGCTGGTCGCTGCGAACAGCTGCTCGGCGGTGACGGCGAGCCGATCGCCGGCGACCGCACCGGTCACGGCCGTATCGCGGAACGTATTGGCGCCATTGCTGGTGATCGCACCTTCGACCGAATCGTCGACGATCGTGTTCACCAGACCGACCGTCGCCCCGGGTGCCGCCAGCAGGCCCTTGGTCGGCAGGGCTTCGTCCAACACGAAGTCTTGCGAGCGGGTCCCGGTGATCGTCGAATTGACGAAGCTCGCCGTGCCACCGGCCGCCACGTCGATGGCCCGATCGCCCCAATTGCCGGCGATGGTGCTGTTGACCACCGTCATGTCGCCGTCGATGGCAATCCCGCCGACATAGCGTTGGCCGCGCGCGCCGTTGTCGGCGATCGTGCTGTTCTCGATCGTCAGGGTGCCGGCGAAGCGGATGCCGGTGGCGAGATCGAAGCCGCCGTTGCCGGCGATGGTCGAATCGACGATGGCGAGCTTGCCGTCACCCCTGATGCCGGAGCCGAAATCGCCACCGTTGCGGGTGATCGTGCTGCTGGCGATGAGGGCACTGGCGTCGTTGCGCATTTCCACGCCGATGCCGGTGTCCCCCGACATGTCGGTGATCGTGGCATTGTAGAGGCCGAGATTACCACCATCCATGGTGATGCCGCTGGCACCACCGCGTGACAGGCCGCCGTCGATGTCGACCCGGTTCACAGCCAGGTTCGTATCGGTTGCCGAGATCGCGGCGCCATAGGAGTTGCGGAGCGTCAAGTCCTCGACGAACAGCGAGGCGTTGCCGACCCGAAACGGCGTGAAACCGAGTTCGCCGAACGAGTTGACGGCATCGCCGAACAGGCCACCATCCACCGTGATGCCGTTCGGTCCGCCATCCAGCGGATCGCCGTCGATCGCGAGGTCGTCGGTGATGACGAGATCACCCTCTGTCAGGGTGATCGTGCCGCCGCGCAGGTCATCGGCAAAGGTGATGCTGTCGAATCCCGGGGCGGCGTTGGCCGTCAGGATCGCCTCGCGCAACGAGACTTCGCCATCGGCAAGAACGACGTCGTCCAGAGTCGTGACGATCAAGCCCTGGTCGAACGGTTGCGCATCCACCTCGAAGGCGCCGATGTCGGGCGTCGGATCGCGCAGGAAGCCGCGCTGATCGAGCAGTGGCGCCAAGTCGGGATCGGCTGCGTCGACCGCCGGGTTGGCCGGATCGTCGAGCAGGGCGACGGTCAGGGTCGGCCCACCATTGTCGGCGAGCACGCCGGCGGGCGTGCCGTCGACGAGCACCGTTCGGGCGAAGACCTGATCCGCGGTTAGATCATCGATCGGCGGCTCGAACGGGGCGGTATCCCCCCAGAGGCTGCCAGCGACAACGAAGCGGCTGGCTAGCGGCGGCTCGCCGGGCAAGGAAGCCGCGCTTCCGATATCTTGGCCATTGCCGAGGGTGATGCTGTTGAAGAACTGAACGTCGGTGCCGTCGCCCCGCAGCAGACCGCCTTCGGTGTTGCCGGTAATCGTGCTGTTGAGGATCGTCGCCTGGGTGTTCCGGCCGATTGTAATGCCGGCGCCGGCATTGTTCGCGAAGGTGCTGTTGCTGATGATGGCCTCGCCGAAGATCGCTATGCCGCCACTCAAGCGGAGGTCCGGAGTGACGGCGCCGTTGCCGGCGATTGTGCTGTTGTCGATCGTCAAGCGGCCATCGAGATCGATGCCTGCACTGCCGTCGAGGCTGAGATTCCCGGCGATGGTCGAATCGACGATGGCCAGATTGCCGCTACCAGTGATGCCGGCGCCGAACTCGCCGGCGTTATCGGTGATGGCACTGTTCGCGACAATGACGTCGGCGTTGTCTCGCATAACGATGCCGGTTCCGGTTTCGCCCGAGGAACCGTTGATCGTCGAATCGACCAGTGCGAGCGTGCCCGCGGTGAGAAGGATACCCGTCGCCGTGGAACCCCGCGGGCCGACGACGCTGTCGACGAGTGTCCGCTCGAGGCCGAGGTCCGCATCGGAACCGTTGACGGCGATGCCGCTGGCCTCGAGAATTGTCATGTCCTGCAGGCTCAAGGCAGCATCCGTGACGCTGAACGGCGTGAAGCCCGGCAAGCCGAATTGGTTGATGTTGTCGCCGAATACGCCACCATTGACGGTGATGCCGCTCGGTCCGCCATCCAGCGGATCGCCGTCGATCGCGAGGTCGTCGGTGATGACGAGATCACCCTCTGTCAGGGTGATCGTGCCGCCGCGCAGGTCATCGGCGAAGGTGATGCTGTCGAATCCCGGAGCGGCGTTCGCCTCGGCGACCGCCTCGCGCAGGGACAGCACACCGTCGCCGGCATCGACCACGTCGGCAAGCGTGGTGACCTCGAACGCCGCCCGGGGCGCGCTCGCAAGCGACAGGGTAGGAGAACTGGTCGACAGCTGCACGTGACGGGCGTGCGCCGAGATCGCGGATTTCGAGGCGTCGTCGTCGATGGCCATACCGTATCCCCGAGTGCTTGACGCGGCGAGCTCTTCACGCGACGGTCGCAGGCCTGCCTTCCATGACGGATCGCATCCTACACTTTACGACGGTTTCGACATCCCGCAACTGAAATTATATCTTTCTCAACTAGCTGACTAAAGCAGGGCGGGATTTTTGCTTGACGCGATCTATCCAGTGCCCGGGAACCCGTTCATGACCACCCGCATCCACTTCATCTCCGGGCTGCCGCGGTCGGGCTCGACGCTGCTTGCCGGCATTCTGCGGCAGAACCCGCGCTTTCATGCAGCGATGACCAGCCCGGTGGGGGCGCTGTTCAGCGTCATGCTGAATGCCATGAGCCGTGGCAACGAGACCGCACTCTTCATCGACGAGGCGCAGCGCAAGGATCTGTTGGCGTCCTTGTTCGAAAGCTACTATCGGCCGCAGCAAGACAAGGAGGTCGTCTTCGACACCAACCGGGTCTGGTGCGCCCGGCTGCCTGCCCTGTTGACGCTGTTTCCGGATGCCAAGGTCATCTGCTGCGTGCGGAGTGTGGCCTGGATCATGGACAGCATCGAGCGGCTGGTGCGGCGGAACGCCTTCGAGCCGTCGCGGCTGTTTGCCACGGCGGAGGAGCGGGCGACCGTGTTCAGTCGGGTGGAGGCCTTGGCGCATCGCGACCGCATGGTCGGTTTCGCCTGGTCGGCCTTGAAGGAAGCCTATTACGGCGAGCACGGCCGGTCGCTGTTAATTCTGGAATACGACATCCTGGCCCAGCGGCCGGCCGAGACCTTGCGGTTGATTTATAAATTCCTGGGCGAACCGGTCTTCGACCACGATTTCGAGACTGTCGAGTATGCCGAGCCCGAGTTCGATGCTCACCTCGCGACCCCGGGGCTGCATACGGTCAAGCGCCGGGTCGCCTTCGAGCCGCGTCGCACCATCCTGCCGCCCGACCTTTTCCAGAAATACGCCGGCCTGTCGTTCTGGCGGGATCCGGCCGGCTCCACCGCATTTCGCATCACCGTGCAGCCCGAGCAGCCGGCAGAGAACGTGCCCGCCGGCTGAGGCCGCAGCGATGGGCGGTCCGCGGGACCGCGGCGCAACGGCGTGCGTTCTTCGCCGAGCCAGCCGAGTGCGGGTGACCGCGTGGTGGTGACTTGCGGCGCCGGACCTCTTATATCCACCGCGTGCGCGCCGGGGAGACGCGCCCGTCGACGGCAGGAAGGACAGCATGAACGAGATGCGGCGGTCAACGCCCGACGCGACCACCGAGAGCACGCGCGAGCGGCCGCCCTTGCCCGGCACGTCGCTCGTCGTCCGCTTCGCCGGCGACAGTGGCGACGGGGTCCAGCTGACCGGCAGCCGCTTTACCCAGGAAGCCGCCCTCGGTGGGGCCGATCTCGCCACCTTTCCGGATTTCCCGGCGGAGATCCGGGCACCGGTGGGCACCACCTTCGGGGTCTCGGCCTTTCAGATCCAGTTCGGCGGCCGCCGGGTCAGAACGCCGGGTGACCAGCTCGATGTGCTGGTGGCACTCAACCCGGCGGCACTCAAGGTCAATCTCGGGGATTTGCGGCCGGCGGGCACGCTGATCGTCGACACCGCGGCCTTTGCCGAGCGCAACCTCAAAAAGGCGGGTTACGCGACCAATCCGCTCGACGGCCACGATCTCGACCCGTTCCGGATCATGCCGATCGACGTCACCAAGCTGACCCAGGCGGCGGTGAAGCCTTTGGGGGTGGGCAATCGCGACGCCAACCGGGCGCGCAATTTCTGGACCCTCGGGCTCGTTCTGTGGCTCACCGGCCGGCCGCGGGCGGCGACCCAGAACTGGATCAAGGAGCGGTTCAAGGACGATCCGCTGGTCCGCGATGCCAATCTCGCCGCCCTCGATGCCGGCCACGCCTACGGCGAGACGGCCGAGCTGCCACGGCTGCCGGAGGTCCTGACCGCGGGCCAGCCGGCGCCGCTGCCGCGCGGCCGCTACCGCACCATTACCGGGGTCGAGGCTTTGGCCTATGGCCTGGTCGAGGGGGGCAGGCTCGCCGGGCTCGAGCTCTTCTACGGCTCCTACCCGATCACCCCGGCCTCCGGCCTCCTGCATGCCCTGGCCCGGCTCGACAGCTTCGGCGTGCGCACCTTTCAGGCGGAGGACGAGATCGCCGCGGTTTGTGCCGCGATCGGTGCCTCTTACGCCGGCAAGCTCGGGGTCACCGGCAGCTCGGGCCCGGGCATCGCCTTGAAGACCGAGGCCTTGGGCCTGGCGATCGCCACCGAATTGCCGCTCGTCGTGATCGATGCGCAGCGCGGCGGGCCGTCGACGGGCTTGCCGACCAAGACCGAGCAGTCGGATCTCTTGCAGGCGGTGCTCGGCCGCAATGCGGACGCGCCGCTCGTGGTGCTGGCGGCCGCGACACCCGGGGACGGGTTCGACGTCGCGATCGAGGCGGTTCGCCTCGCCGCCACCTACATGACCCCGGTGATGCTGTTGACCGACGGCTTTCTCGCCAATGCCAGCGAGCCCTGGCGGATCCCGGACCTCGGCAGGCTCGAGCCGTTCACGATCCGGCAAGGCGCCGATCCCGAGACCTTCCAGCCCTATGGCCGCGATCCCGCGACCCTCGCCCGCGCCTGGGTGCCGCCCGGCACGCCCGGGCTGCGGCACCGCATCGGCGGCATCGAGCGGGCCGACAAGACCGGCGAGATCTCCTACGATCCGCACAACCACCAGACGATGACCGACTACCGCCGGCACAAGATCGACGGGATCGCCGACGATATCCCGGAGCAGCGGCTGGACGCCGGGACGCTGGACGACGATATCCTGATCCTCGGCTGGGGTTCGACCTACGGGGCGATCGAGAGCGCCGTCGATCGGCTGCGCGACGCCGGCCACCCCGTTGCCCACGCCCATGTCCGCTATCTCTGGCCGTTGCCCAGGAACCTCTCGCAGCTGATGGCCCGCTATCGCCATGTCCTGGTGCCCGAGTTGAATGCCGGGCAGTTCGCGTTGCTGCTGCAGGGCGTGTTCGGTCGCAAGGTCGAGAGCCTGACCAAGGTGACCGGCAAGCCGTTCACCGCGGCCGAGATCGAGACCCGCGTCCGCAACCTTCTGGAGGTCTGAGCCGATGGCCACGGTGCTCGATCGCACCCCGCAAGCAACCACACCCAAGGCCACCTTGCCCAAGGATTGGGCCAGCGACCAGGAAGTGCGCTGGTGTCCCGGCTGCGGTGATTACGCGATCCTCAAGGCGGTGCAGAAGACGCTCGCCGAAATCGGTGCCGACCCGGACAACACCGTGTTCGTCTCCGGCATCGGCTGTGCGGCGCGCTTTCCGTATTATATCGAGAGCTACGGCTTTCACACCATTCACGGCCGGGCGGCGGCGATCGCGACGGGGGTCAAGCTCGCCAATCCCGGCCTCGACGTCTGGGTGGTCTCGGGCGACGGTGACAGCCTGTCGATCGGCGGCAACCACCTGATGCACCTTTTCCGGCGCAACGTCGATCTGGTCTACCTCCTCTTCAACAACCAGGTCTACGGCCTGACCAAGGGCCAGGCCTCGCCGACCAGCCCGGTGGGTCAGGTGACCCCGTCCACGCCGGGAGGCTCGCTCGACGCACCGGTCAATGCCGCAGCACTGGCCCTCGGCGCCAATGCCCGCTTCGTGGCGAGGGTACCGGACGTGGCGCAAGGGCCGCTGGTCGAGGTGCTGGCCCGGGCGCACGGCCACCGGGGTACCGGCTTCGTCGAGATCCTGCAGAACTGCATCGTCTACAACGACGGCGCCTTCGCCGCAGTGACCGACAAGGCCACGGCCACGGAGCATCAGCTCTGGTGCCGACACGGCGAGCCGCTGGTGTTCGCCGACGGCCGCAAGGGCCTGCGCTTCGTGCCGGAGCGACTGGCGCTCGAGGTCTTCGCCGTGGGCGAGGCCGGGCTGGGTGTCGAGGCCGCGCTGGTCCACGACGAGACCAACCCGCTGATCGCGCAACTGCTGGTGCGGCTGGAGACGCCGACCGCCCTCGGGGTGATCCACAGCGTCGAGGCTGCGACCTACGAGACCCGCTTCGCTGCCGCCGCAGCACCGCCGAAGCCCGATCTCGCGGATCTGCAGAAGCTGGTCACCGGCCGCAACACCTGGACCATCGATTGAGCCGGGCCACAGTGCGGCGACGACCGCACGGCGGTGGCGCACGCTGACCGACACGAGACGACGAGGAAACCCGTGATGACCACGAGGCGCTTGCTGATCGGCCTCTCCACACTGAGCCTGCTCGCCCTGGGCTCGCTCGATGCGACGACCGTCGCCGCCGAGACGATCAAGATCGGTGACATCAATTCCTACACCCGGATGGCGCAGCACACCGAGCACGCCCAGCGCGGCATGGAGATGGCGATCGCCGAGATCAACGAGGCGGGCGGTATCGACGGCAAGATGCTGGAGCTGATCAGTCGCGACGATGCCGGCGAGCCCGGCGAGGCGATCCGGGTGGCCGAGGAACTGGTGACGCGCGAGGGCGTGCAGATCATCACCGGCACCACGCTCTCGAATGTCGGCCTCGCCGTCGCCTCCTTTGCCGAGCAGAACCGTGTCCTCTACCTCGCGACCGAGCCGCTGGCCGATGCGATGACGCTGGAGAGCGGCAACCGCTACACCTTTCGCCTGCGGCCCTCGACCTGGATGCAGTCGGCGATGCTCGCCGAGATCGCGGCCGAGCACCCGGCGACGCGCTGGGCGACCATCGCCCCCAACTACGCCTACGGCCAGGAGGCGGTGGCCGCCTTCAAGGCGCTGATGAGCGAGAAGCGGCCGGACATCGAGTGGGTGGGCGAGCAGTGGCCGGCGCTGTTCAACATCGATGCCGGGGCCGAGGTGCAGGCGCTGGCCGCCGCCCGGCCCGACGCGATCTTCAACGTCACCTTCAGCGCCGATCTCGCCCGCTTCGTGCGCGAGGGTCACGACCGGGGGCTGTTCGAGGACACGTTCGTCACCAGTCTGCTGACCGGCGAGCCCGAATATCTCGATCCGCTCGAGGACGAAGCCCCCGAGGGCTGGCTGGTCACCGGCTATCCCTGGGACCTGATCGACGATCCGGCCTATGTCGCCTGGCTCGACGCCTACCGGGCCCGCTTCGACGACTACCCGAGGATCGGCTCGATCGTCGGCTACAACTCGCTTCGCGCCCTCGGTGCAGCTCTGGAGGCGACCGGTGGCTCGACCGATGTCGAGGAACTGATCGAGGCGATGCGCAGCGTCACCTTCACCACGCCGCAAGGCGAGCTCCGGTTTCGTGCCATCGATCATCAGGCGACGATGGGCGCCTGGGTCGGCTATACGACCGTGGTCGACGGCCGTGGTACGATGCGCGACTGGTTCTACGCGGACGGTGCCGACTATCTGCCGCCCGAGGAGATGGTGGAGCGCCTGCGACCGAGTGCCGACTGACCGCCGGCCCTGCGCAGCCCGGTAACCGGCTTTGGGTTTCTTTCTCGTCCAGGTGCTGACCGGCTTTTCGAGTGCTGCCAGCCTGTTTCTGGTCGCCGCCGGGCTGTCGCTGATCTTCGGCGTCACGCGGGTCGTCAATTTCGCGCACGGCTCGTTCTACATGCTGGGCGCCTATTTCGGCCTGACCTTCGTCGCCCTGTTCACCGACTGGTTCGGCCGCGGCCATGTCTCGTTCTGGTCGGCCATTCTCGCCGCCGCCCTGTTGATCGGTGCGATCGGGGCACTGGTCGAGATCACGATCTTGAGGCGCATCTATCGCTCACCCGAACTCTTCCAACTGGTCGCCACCTTCGGCGTCATTCTCGTGATCCAGGACCTCGCCCTTTGGGGCTGGGGCCCCGAGGACAGGCTCGGGCCCCGGGCCCCGGATCTGCGGGGTGCCGTCTTCATCCTGGGCCAGCCGCTGCCGCGCTACGATCTGGTGCTGATCGCCGCCGGGCCCGTTGTCCTCGGCGTTCTCTGGCTGTTGTTGCACAAGACCCGCTTCGGCATTCTGGTCCGGGCGGCCACCGCCGACCGCGAGATGGTGGCGGCCCTCGGTGTCGATCAGGGGCGGCTGTTCACCACCGTGTTCTTTTTGGGCTCGTTTCTCGCCGGGCTCGGCGGGGCGCTGCAGCTGCCCAAGGACGGCGCCGATCTGATGATGGACTTCTCGGTGCTCGCCGGCGCTTTCGTGGTGGTCGTCGTCGGCGGCATGGGCAGCATCGGCGGTGCCTTCCTGGCGGCGGTGCTGATCGGCCAGCTGCAGGCCTGGGGGGTCCTCTTGCTGCCGCAATCGACGCTGGTGCTGATGTTTCTCGTCATGGCCGTGGTGTTGGTCGTCCGCCCCTACGGTCTACTCGGCCGGCCGGAACTCGTCGGCCACGGCCGGCAGATGCTCGACGATCCGTTACGGCCGACGACCCGGCGGTTCAAGGCGCTGGCCCTGTTGCTCCTCCTCGGCCTCGTGGCGGCACCCCTCTATCTCGGCACCTATGGTCTGGTGCTGTTGATCGACATTCTGATCCTGGCGCTTTTCGCCACCGCTCTCCATGCCGTGATCGGCCCGGGTGGCCTCCTCAGCTTCGGCCACGCCGCGTTTTTCGGCGGTGGGGCTTATGCGGCAGCCCTCCTGGTCGAGTATGCCGGCACGCCGATGGAGCTCAACCTGCTCCTGGCCCCACCGGCTGCCGCCCTGCTGGCCATCGTCATCGGCTGGTTCTGTGTGCGGCTGTCGGGTGTCTATTTCGCGATGCTGACCCTGGCTTTCGCGCAGATCGTCTGGTCCGTGGTCTTTCAGTGGGGCGAGGTCACGGGCGGCGACGACGGCATTCTCGGCATCCGGCGCTCGGACTGGGTCTGGGGACGTCTCGAATACTACTATTTCGTGCTCGCCTGCTGCACCGTCGCCATCCTCGCCCTGCGCCACGGGCTTGCCTCGCCTTTCGGCTACGCGCTCAGGGCCGGCCGGGACAGCCCGCTCAGGGCGGAGGCGATCGGCATCGACGTCCGCCTGCAGCAATGGGCCGCTTTCGCGCTTTCAGGGGCGTTCGCCGGGCTGGCCGGTGCGCTCTACGCCTATGCGAAGGGTAGTGTGTTCCCCAACGAGATGGCGATCGCCCGCTCCTTCGACGGCATCATCATGGTGTTTTTCGGCGGCGTGCAGCATCTCTCGGGGCCGCTCGCCGGGGCGGCGGCGCTGACTTGGCTCGAGGACACGCTCTTCAGGCTCGAGATGTGGCGGCTGCTCTTGGGCCTGACGGTGATCGCCATCGTGCTGCTCTTCCCGCAAGGCATCGCCGGCTTCGTCAAGCAGCGCTTCGGCCGGCTCGTCGGGATCCGCGCGGAGCTCTCGTCGTGACGGAATACCGGGTGCTCGAAGCCGAAGGGCTGACAAAAAGCTTCGGCGGGGTGCAGGCGGTACGCGGCATGAGCTTTGCGGTGGCACCGGGCGAGCTCTTGGCCCTCATCGGACCGAACGGGGCCGGCAAGAGCACCTGCTTCAACATGCTGATGGGCCAGCTCCGCGCCGATGCCGGGCGGGTGCGGGTCATGGGCGAGGACGTGACCGGCTGGCCGCCGCGGCGCATCTGGCGCAAGGGAGTCGGCCGCACCTTTCAGATCACCCAGACACTGCCGTCGTTCACGGTACGCGAGAACGTGCAGCTGGCGCTGCTCTCGCATCTCGGGCGCCTTTTCGATGTCGTCGGCCGCGCCCGCCGGGCAAAGGTCGAGGTCGCCGACGGGCTGCTGCGTCGGGTCGGCATCGAAAAGCTCGCCGATCGCGCCTGTGGTCTCTTGGCCTACGGCGATCTCAAGCGGGTCGAGCTCGCCATCGCCCTCGCCAACCGGCCGAAGCTCCTGTTGATGGACGAGCCCACCGCCGGCATGGCGCCGGTCGAGCGCCTGGCCCTCATCGAGCTGATCCGCAGCATCGCCGCGGCCGACGGTGTCGGTGTGCTGTTCACCGAGCACGACATGGACGTCGTCTTCGGCCATGCCGACCGGATCATGGTGATGCATCGCGGCAGGCTGATCAAGGAGGGGACACCGCCGGAGGTGCGGGACGATCCGGAGGTCCGCTCCGTCTATCTCGGCAGTGCGCTGAAGCCGGCGGACGCATGAGACCGCTGCTCGAGCTCGAGGCCGTGTCGGCCGCCTATCTGGAGGCCAGGGTCCTCTTCGACATCGACCTGACGCTCGCCGATGGCGAGGTGGTAGCCCTGGTCGGCCGCAACGGTGCCGGCAAGTCGACGCTGATCAAGACCGTGATGGGCCTCCAGGTCCGGCGCGGCGGCAGCATCCGCTTCGACGGTCGCGCGATCGACCGCCTGCCGGCGCACGCCATCGCGAGGATGGGGATCGGCTACGTGCCCGAGGATCGGCGCGTTTTCGGTGATCTCACGATCTTGGACAACCTCGAGGTCGGCCGCCAGCCGGCGCGCCAGGGCGCTCCGGCGTGGACGCCCGAAGCCCTGTTCGAGCTCTTCCCCAATCTCCACGAGCTCAGGTATCGACCGGCCGGCCAGACCAGCGGCGGCGAGCAGCAGATGCTGGCGATCGCCCGGACATTGATGGGCAACCCGCGCCTCCTCCTGCTCGACGAACCGTCCGAGGGTCTGGCACCGGTGATCGTCGAGCAGCTGGCGGCAACGGTCCTGAAGTTGAAGCGGGAGGGCCTTTCCGTCCTCTTGTCCGAGCAGAACCTGCGCTTCGCGGCCGCGGTCGCAGATCGCGTCTACGTCATCGAATCCGGGCATATCCGCTTTACCGGGCCGATGCAGCGCCTGCTCGACGACAGCGAGCTTCGCCGGGCGCATCTCAGCGTCTGACGGGCCCGCTGCCGGGCATCCGGCGGCCTCGCATTGCCGTGCCCGGGTGCGCATGGCAGGATCGAACGACCAATCGGGTAACAGCGAGGACATGCCGTTCGATGGTCGAGGCGATGCTGATCGCCATCCTGGTGGGATCGGGATTGCTCGTCCTCTCCATTCTCACGAGCCTCGTCTCGTTTCGCGTCGGCGCACCGCTGCTGCTGCTGTTTCTCGCGATCGGTCTGTTGGCCGGCGAAGACGGGCTCGGCGGGATCCTCTACGACTTCCATGCCGAGACGTTCTTCGTCGGCAGCCTGGCGCTCGCCATCATCCTCTTCACCAGCGGTTTCGAGACCCGCTGGCCGACGCTGCGCACCGCAGCCGCCCCCGCCGTCGTCCTCGCCACCATGGGCGTGCTGTTCACCGCCGGCCTCCTCGGGGTGGCCGCCCGGTTCATGCTCGGGCTGCCCTGGCTCGAGGCGCTGCTCCTCGGCTCGATCGTGGGCTCGACCGATGCGGCGGCGGTGTTCTTCCTGCTGCGGGTCGGCGGCATCACCATTCGCGAGCGGGTGCGGGCGACGCTCGAGGTGGAATCGGGCTCGAACGACCCGATGGCGATTTTCCTCGTCGTCACGCTTCTGGAGTTGATCGTCGCCGGTGCCGGGCTGGAGACGATCGGTACGAGCGTCGCCCGGGCCTTTGCGATCCAGATGGGCCTCGGGCTGGTCATGGGTGCGGCCGGCGGCTGGCTGGTCGTCAAGGCCGTGGATCGCGCACCGCTCGAGCCCGGCCTCTACCCGCTCGCGGTCTTGGGTGGCGCACTGATGCTCTTCGCCGTGACCGGGCTCGTGGGCGGCAGCGGCTTTCTCGCCGTCTATGTGGCGGGGCTCGTGGCCGGCAACACGCAGATCCACGGCCGGCCACATCTGGAGCGCTTCCAGGAGGGGCTGACCTGGCTCGCCCAGATCGTGATGTTCCTGCTGCTCGGCCTCTTGGCCACACCCTCGACCTTTGTCGCGATCGGCCTGCCGGTGGTCGGCCTCGCCCTGGTGCTGACCCTGGTCGTGCGACCGCTCGCCATCGGAGTCTGCCTTCTGCCGTTCGGCTTCAGGCGGAACGAGGTCGTCTTCATCAGCTTCGTCGGCTTGCGCGGTGCCGTCTCGATCCTTCTGGCGATCCTGCCGATCATCGCCGGGCTCGAGCGGGGCCAGTATCTCTTCGATGCCACCTTCATCATCGTCCTGGTCTCGCTGGTCGTGCAGGGCTGGAGCATCCGGCCGCTGGCCAAATGGTTGGGTCTCGCGGTGCCGCAGCGGATCGGGCCGGTCGAGCGGGTCGAGCTCGAGCTGCCGGGCACCGCCCGGCACGAACTCGTCGTCTATCGCATCACCGAGGACAGCCCCGTCGCCCGCGGCCATCGGCTGCCGCGTTGGGCATTGCCGTCGCTCGTCGTGCGCGACGGGCGTTCGTTTCGCCTGCACCGTGCCGGCCGGCTGCGGCCCGACGACTATGTCTACATATTCACCAGCCCCACCTTCATCCCGCTGCTCGACCGGCTGTTCGCCAGCCGGGCAGCGCTGCCGGAGGCCGACTTGGCGTTCTACGGTGCGCTCGCGATCGAGCCCGGCGCACCGCTCGAGGCGTTCGCCCGGAGCTACGGCATCACCGTCGCGAGCCCGGACAAGGACGAGACCGTGGCCGACTTCCTCTGTCGCCAGTTCGACGGGCGGCTCGAGATCGGTGACCGGTTGGCGGTCGGACCCGTCGATCTCATCGTCCGCAATGTCGACAATGCCGGAGGGGCGACCGAGATCGGCCTGTCGCTCGACCGGGTCGATCAGGCCGCACCCGAGGAGGTCGGCTTTGTCGGCCGCGGCATCGCGCGGTTGCGCCAGCTGCTCGGCGCCCGGCCGCCGGCGGCAGCACTGCGCGATGCCGTGGAGAGCGCCAGGCGACGCTTGCCCGGCCCTTGAGCGGGCTGCCGGCGATGCCGCCGCGGCCGACTACTCGGCGGCCTGCGTCGACGCCCGGGCCTTGGCGTCGAGCGCCGCCTTGGCGGCGACCGCACTTTCGCCTTCACTCTCGCCCGCGACTCGGACGGTCGGGAAGGCGAAGTGGATATCGTTCTCGGCAAAGGCCTTCTTGATCAGGGCATTGGCGACGCGCCGGGCGGTGAACTGCTTGCCCGGGATGGCCTTGAACTTGAGCCGGACGACGATGCCGGTCTCGGTGATGTTGTCGGCCCCTTGCGACTTCAGGGGTTCGAGAATGCCGGCCGCGATCTCCGGGTCCTCCATGAGCTGGGCACTGACCTGCTTGATCACCTTCTTGAGCTTGGCGAGGTCGGTGTCGTGCGGCACGGTGAGCGGCATTTTGACGATCACCCAGTCGCGGCTGGCGTTCTGGATGGCGCCCAGCGAGCCGAACGGGATGGTGAACAGCGGCCCTCTGTGGTGGCGCAGTTTGATCGAGCGGAGCGAGAAGCTCTCGACCGTGCCCTTGTACTTGTCGGCGATGATGTATTCGCCGACCCGGAAGGCATCGTCGAGCAGGTAGAACATACCGGACACGAGGTCGCGCACGAGGGTCTGCGAGCCGAAGCCGATCGCCACACCGACGACGCCGGCCCCGGCGATCAGGGGGGCGATCTGCACGCCCAGGGCGGACAGGACCATCAGGACGGCGGTGAGCACCAGCACCACCTGGAGGATGTTGCGGCCGATCGGCAGCAGCGTACGCAAGCGCGCGCGCCTGCGTGCCTCGTCGGTCGTCGCCGGCCCGTCGATAACCGCCTCGGCGATGTAGCGGTCGATCGCCGTGTGGCCGACATGCCAGATGAAATCGAAGACGATGACGATGATCGCGATGTTGATGAGCGCGATGACCAGCCGGCTGTTGGTGCTGTCCTCGCCGGTCAGGTCGCGGATGTCGAGGCCCCAGGCCCAGAGGAGGAAGAAGACGGCGCCGACGATCAAGAGGGCCCGCGCACCACGCTCGATCGCGGCGGCCGCCACGCTGGGCGGCCCTTGCTCGGCCGCCATCGCCTGACCCACCGGGCGAAGGAGATTGTTCACCGAAGCGGCGACGACCCGGAGTGCCAGCGGCAGCAACGCCGCGACCAGCGCCAGCCACATCAGGATGCGGGCATCGAGCAGCCAGAGGAGGAAGACGAGGACGGCATAGGCGGTGAGGGCGATCCGGCCGACCGTGCCGCTGCCGGCCACGGCCGGTGTCGGTGCCGCGATTGCCGATTCGGGCGTGCTGCCGGGTGCGTCGGTCGCGGGCTCGGCGGTGCCCTCGGCGAGTACCCCTTCGAAGCCCACCATCGCGGGTTCTCGGGCTGCCGGCAGTGTCGCCGGCGCCGGTCGAGCGAGCGTCACCGGCCGCCGCCAGATCGCCTCGATCGTCACGGCGACGAGGCCGAGCCCGAGGATGTAGGCGATAATGGTCGGATGGGGGCGGGCGACGCCGAGGGCGGCGAGGCTGGTCGCCACCGCCCAACCGAAGGCGAAGATGCCGACGAAGGCGCTGATCCGGGCAAGCCAGAACCGGGCCGCTCTGTCGTCGATCGGCATGATCCTGAGCCGCGGGTTGGTGGGTGCGAGGACCAGCCGGGCGACGTAGCGGACGAGGTGAAACACGATGAAGGCGAAGAGGAAGCGGCCGGCCACCTCGCGGACCAGAGGCGGCAGGTCGATCATCAAGAAGATGCCGAGACTGGCAGCCGCGAACACGATCACGGCGCCGAGCACGAGACCGAGCCGCATCGCGGCCTTCTGCAGCCGTTCCTTGACCGTGGTCTCGTCAGCGGTGAGCACGCGACGGCGGATCGTTCGGGTCGTGCGGACGAACAGCCACTCGGCGGCGAAGCCGGCGGCGACGAAGGCCAGCACCAGCACCATGACGGCGCCCCGCCCACCTTGCTCGTAGAGCCGGGCGAAGCCGCGGGCGATCTCGGCGGGCAGGTTCGGCAAGGCCGCGAGGATCGCGTCGCGATGCGCCTGCCAGCGGCCGAGTGCCGCGGTGAGCTCGGCTCCGGCACTCTCCATCTCGAGCTCGAGACCGGCCGGCTGCTCACTCGGTGTCGGCGCCGCCGGCGCCCGCTCGGCGAGCCAACTCTGCACCTCGGGCTGGCCGAGCAGACGCAGCAGCTCCTCGACCGACGGCGGCGGTGCCGGTTCCGTGCTGGTCTGGGCCTCGGTCTGCGCTGCGGCAGGCAAGGCGAGAGCGAGCCAGACGACGAGGGTGCGAAGCCAGACCATCAGCGTTGTCCCTTCCATCGGCAAACGCCGATATCGCGCGGGACCCTATCACGCGCCGCGAAAAAAGCGAGAGGGGCCGCGGCACGCGCCGCGGGCCCCTCTCGATCGGGCACGAGGTCGCGTCAGGCCTGTACGCCTTCGACGTACCAGTCCATGCCGGCGAGCACGTCGTCGTCGATGGTCTCGCCCTCGGCGACGCGGAGTTCGCCGGCCTGGTCGTAGATCGGGCCGCTGAAGGGGTGGACGGTGCCGTCGATGATGCCGGTCCTGACCGCTTCGGCGTCGGCCACCACATTCTCGGGGATGACCGGGTTGTAGGGGGCGATCACGACCTTGCCCTCGGCGAGCCCGTCCCAGACCATGTGGGTTTCCCAGGTGCCGTCGAGGATCGCCTGGCAGCGCTCGATATAGTAGGGGCCCCAGTCGTCGATGATCGAGGTCAGCTGCGCGTTGGGGGCGAAGGCCTGCATGTCCGAGGCCTGGCCGAAGGCGTAGACCCCGCGCTCCTCGGCGACCTGCAAGGCGGCCGGGCTGTCGGTGTGCTGGCTGATGATGTCCGCCCCCTGGTCGATCAGCGTGGCGGCGGCTTCGGCCTCGCGGCCCGGGTCGTACCAGGAATTGACCCAGATGACGCGGGTCTCGATCTCGGGATCGATCTTGCGGGCGGCGAGCGTGAAGGCGTTGATGCCCATCACCACCTCGGGGATCGGGAACGAGCCGATATAGCCGACGATGCCGCTCTCGCTCATGTGCCCGGCGATGGTACCGATCACCGCCCGGCCCTCGTGGAAGCGGCCGTTGTAGACCGCGACGTTGGGCGCGGTCTGGTAGCCGGTGCAGTGCTCGAACATCACGTCCGGGAACTGCTGGGCCACGCGGATGGTGGGGTTCATGAAGCCGAAGCTCGTGGTGAAGACGATGTCGTTGCCGTCGGCGGCGAGCTGCCGGATGACCCGCTCGGCGTCGGGGCCTTCCGAAACGCTCTCCACATACGTGGTGGTCACACGGTCACCCAGGGCCGCCTCGACGTCCCGCCGGCCGACATCGTGGCGATAGGTCCAGCCGTGGTCACCGATGGGGCCGACATAGACGAAGGCGGCACGGACGTGATCCTGCTGGGCGCGCAGCAGGCGCGGTGTGGCAAGGATGGCGGCACCGGCGGCGGCGGTGCCGAGCAGGCGGCGGCGGGTGGGGCGAAGCAACATGTTTCCTCCAAGCGGTTGGCACCGGCCGGTTTCCTGTCAGCGGCCTCGGCTGTGTCGGTGACAGATTGCGGCGGTGCAGCGACGGTGGCAAGGGCGATGCCTCGGGCGCGCCGGCGGGGTGCTGGGCTGCTTGACAGAACGTGCCAAATTTGGCACAAATGAGCGTTTGGAGAAGAGAATCGTTGTCGCGTTCTATCGTTCTCTCTCCGGAGCTCGCCCGGTGCGGGAGTGGCTGCTGTCGCTCGATGATCCTGACCGGCGGACGATAGGGCGCGACAGCCAAAGGCTGGAGTTCGAATGGCCGGTGGGGATGCCACACTGCCGGTCTCTCGGCAGCGGCCTGTGGGAAGTGCGCAGCCGCATCTCCGATGGCCGGATCGCGCGGGTGATCTTCTGCCCGAGCGACGGCCGGCTCTATCTGCTGCATGGCTTCATCAAGAAGACGCAGAAGACTCCGCCGCAGGAGCTCGAGCTGGCGCTGAGGCGCATGAAGGAGGGACAGAAATGAAGCCGGAGCATCAGGGCGAGACCTTCGCCGAGTTTCTCGACGAGGTCGGTATTCGTGAGGAGGTCGAAACCCAGGCGATCAAGGCGATCCTAGCGGACCAGATTCGTGCTGCCATGGCCGAAGAGAGCCTGAGCAAGTCGGCGATGGCAGCCCGCATGAACACCAGCCGGCGGGCGCTGGATCGATTGCTCGACCCGGAAAACGACTCGGTGACGCTGCGCACGCTACAGCGTGCCGCCAATGCGGTCGGCCGCCGGCTGCAGCTGCAGTTGGTGTAAGGAAAAGACGCCGGGAGGCAGTGCCTCGCAGCACCCCTCGGTTTTTCTGGGGGTGGGTGAGCCGCGCTGTTCGCGCTAGGCGATGTCCCAAAATAGCGGTGGGGCGTGGGGAGGATCATCCTCCCCGCGTTTCTTCCTTCCTCATGTCGTGGGTGCAAAGGGGCGGCCGAGGCAGGCAGGGGCTTGCAGGCGGGCCTTCCAGGGGCCGACCGAGATGACGACGAGGACGATGATGGTGGCGATGTAGGGGAGCATCGACATGACCTGGGACGGCACGGCGAAGAGGCCGAGGCCCTGGGCGTGGAGCTGGAGGATGGTAACCCCGCCGAAGAGGTAGGCGCCGACCAGCACACGCAGCGGCCGCCAAGCCGCGAAGACGACGAGGGCGAGGGCGATCCAACCGCGGCCGGCGGTCATCTGCTCGATCCACATCGGCGTGTAGGCGATCGAGAGGAAGGCGCCGCCGAGACCGGCGCAGAGACCGCCGAAGAGGACGGCGAGATAGCGGATGCGGATGACGTTGTAGCCGAGGCCGTGCGCGGCTTCGTGGTTCTCGCCGACCGCACGGAGGATCATGCCGGCGCGGGTCTTGGCCAGAAACCAGGCGACGGCCAGGGTCAGTGCCACCGCAGCATAGACCAGGATATCGTGGCGAAAGAAGAGCTGGCCCAGGACCGGCAGGTCGGAGAGGCCCGGGATGTCGAGGCGGGGCAGGCGCGGCAAGGGCGTGCCGACGAAGCCGGAGCCGACCAGGGCGGAAAGGCCGACGCCGAAGATGGTCAGCGCCAGGCCGGTCGCCACCTGGTTGGCCATCAGCGTCAGCGTGAGGACGGCGAAGACCAGGGCGAGGGCGGCACCGGCCAGGGCTGCCGAGCCGATGCCGATCAGGTGGCTGCCGGTGGTCAGCGTGACCGCGAAGCCGGTGACCGCACCGGCCAGCATCATGCCTTCGACGCCGAGGTTCAAGACACCGGAGCGTTCGGCGACGAGCTCGCCCACGGCAGCGAACAGGAGCGGGGTCGCGGCGACGATCACGGCGGCGAGCAGCGCTGTGGTGCCGTCCATCAGCGCCCTCCAGCGACGGCAGGATTGCCGAGGCGGAGCCGGTAGCGGACCAGCACGTCGGAGGCCAGAAGGAAGAAGAGCAGCATGCCCTGAAAGACGCCGGTCACCGCCTGCGGCATGCCGACGGTGATCTGCGCGTTCTCCCCACCCAGATACGAGAGGGCGACGAGCAGGCCGGCGAGCACGCATCCCAGCGGGTGCAGCCTGCCGAGGAAGGCCACGATGATCGCGGTGAAGCCATAGCCGGGCGAGATGACCGGCACGATCTGGCCGATCGGCCCCGCCACCTCGAACAGCCCGGCGAGGCCGGCGAGCCCGCCGCCCATGAGCAGGCTCGTCCAGATCATCCGGGATCGCGAGAAGCCGGCGAAGCGGGCGGCGGCCGGGGCCTGACCGATGACGGTGACCTGAAAGCCGAAGAGGGTGCGGGACATCAGCAGCCAGACGACGAGGACGATCACGCCGGTGATGACCGCCCCCAGATGCAGGCGGGTGCCGGCCAGGATGTTGGGCAACTGGGCCGCGGGCGAGAACATCCGGGATTCCGGGAAGCCGAAGCCTTCGGGGCTCTTGAGCGGGCCGTAGATCAGCGCACTCAGGAGGAGGAGTCCCACATAGGTGAGCATCAGGCTCACCAGGATCTCGTTGACGTCGAATTTGGCCTTGAGGAAGGCCGGGATGGCGGCCCAGGCCATGCCGCCGAGGATGCCGGCCACCATCATCGAGGGGAGGATGTACCAGCCTTCCTGGCCCCAGAAGAGGAGGCCGACATACCCGCCGGCCAAGGCACCGAGGGTGAGCTGGCCCTCCGCACCGATGTTCCAGACGCCGGCACGAAAGCCCACGGCGAGGCCCACGGCGATCAGGATGAGGGGGGTGGCCTTTACCCCGAGCTCGGCCAGGCCGTAGGCGCTGCTGACGGGGGCGATGAAGAAAGCGCGGAGCGAGCGGACCGGATCGTAGCCCATCGCGGCGAAGAGGATCGCACCGGCGGCGACGGTCAGGATCACCGCGAAGACCGGCGTCAGCCAGCGCATGGCGGGGCTGATCTCGGCCCTGGGCTCGAGCCTAACCATGCGCCGCCACCGACTCTGTCTCGACCGCCGGCACCGCGTCGGGCAGGTCGTGCAGCCCGCCCATCAAAAGGCCGATCTCTTCCAGCGTCGCCTCGGCTGTCACCAGCGGGCGGGAGAGCCGGCCGCCGTTGATCACGGCCAGCCGGTCGGTGAGTGCCAAGAGCTCGTCGAGGTCCTGGCTGACGACGAGCACGGCGACGCCGTGGGCAGCCAGATCGAGCAGCGCCTGGTGGATGGCTGCTGCAGCCCCGGCGTCGACCCCCCAGGTGGGTTGTGCGGCGATCAGCACGTTCGGCGCCTGGAGGATTTCGCGACCGACCACGAATTTCTGCAGGTTGCCGCCGGAGAGCGAGGAGGCCCGCGCCTCGGCGCCGGTCGCCTTGACCGAGAAGCGCTCGATCACTTCGGCCGCGAAGCTGGTCGCCCTGGCGTAGCGGATGATCCCGTTGGTCGCGAGGGCACGGCGGTCGAAGGCGGAGAGCAACCCGTTCTCGGAGAGCGTCAGGTCGGGGATGGCGGCGTGGCCGTTGCGCTCCTCGGGGATGTAGGCGAGGCCCAGCGCCCGGCGGTCGCGCGGCCCGAGCCGGCCGGCGCGGTTGCCGTCGATGATGATCGCTTCGGCCTCGACCCGGCGTTCGCCGGAAAGGGCTGCCAGGAGCTCGCTCTGGCCGTTGCCGGCGACCCCGGCGATGCCGAAGACCTCGCCGGCGCGCACCTCGAAGGTCACGTCCTGCAACGAGGTGCCGAAGGCGTCCGTGGTCTTCAGATCGAGCCCGTTGACCTGAAAGCGCGGGGCCCGCTTGAGCCGCTTTGCCGGCTTCTCCGCCGGGGCGAAGTTCGACCCGACCATCAGCGTCGCCATGCTCCGCGCGGTCTCGACCGCGGGATCGCAATGCGCCACCACCTTGCCGCCGCGCATGATCGTGGCGGCATCGCACAAGGCTTTGATCTCGTGGAGCTTGTGGCTGATATAGAGGATCGAGACCCCCTCGGCGGCGAGTTGGCGAAGGGTGAGGAAGAGGCGGTCGACCTCCTGCGGGGTGAGCACCGAGGTGGGCTCGTCCATGATCAGGAGCTCGGGGTTCTGCAACAGGCAGCGCACGATCTCGATGCGCTGGCGCTCGCCGACCGAGAGCTCGTGCACCTCGCGTTCGGGGTCCAACGGCAGGCCGTAGGCGTGGGAGACCTCGGTGATGCGGCGAGCAAGGGCTTTCCAGTTCTTCTCGCCGTCCATCCCGAGGGCGACGTTCTCCAGGACGGAGAGGGCCTCGAAGAGCGAGAAATGCTGAAAGACCATGCCGATGCCGAGCTGGCGTGCGGCATTGGGCGAGGCTATCGTGACCGGTCGCCCATTCCAGCGGATCTCGCCGGCATCGGGGGCGAGGACCCCGTAGATGATCTTGACCAGCGTCGACTTGCCCGCCCCATTTTCGCCCAGGAGCGCGTGGATCTCGCCCTCGTGGACGGTGAGGTCGACGTCGTCGTTGGCCAGCACGCCCGGATAGGCCTTCCTGATCCCGGTGAGTGTCAGGCGTGGGGTGGCCATCAGGCGACGCTCCCGAGTTTGTCGTTGGTCGCCACGGCTTCCATGACGGCGAGCAGCTGCGCCGTGACCGAGGCGGCGATGACGGCCGGGTCCTTGCCCTTGATCGCGGCAAGGCCGATCGGGCAGACGAGACGGGCGAGGCGGTCGGCCGGGATGCCGGCAGCGGTGAGCTGTGTTTCGAAGCGGCGCCGCTTGGTGGCGGAGCCGATCAGGCCGAGCCAGGCGAAGTCCTCGTGGCGCAGGCGGGCCTCGACGATGGCGAGGTCGAGGGCGTGGCTGTGGGTCATCACCAGCACGAGGTCGGCGGGTTCGGTGCGGACGGCCGTGGGGTCCTGGACGTGCTCGGCTGGCTCCAGGCCGGGGCGGCTGTCGAGCCAGCGCAGGCGGCAGGGCAGGGGTTCCACGGCGCGGGCGATGGCCCGGCCGACATGGCCGGCGCCGAAAAGGACGAGGCGGGGCAGGGTCTGCCGCCAGGTTTTCAGCCGTGCCTCGAGGCTCGCGCGATCGGCGGGCCCGGGGCGGTGCAGCCCGAGGGTGACATGGCCGCCGCAGCATTGCTGCAGGGCGGGGCCGAGCGGCAGCTGCAGGCGCTCGGGCACCGGCTCGCCAGCGAGCGCTTCCCGGGCCCGCTGCATCGCCCGCCATTCGAGCTCGCCGCCGCCGATCGTGCCGAAGATGCCGGTGTCGGTGACCAGCATCGCAGCACCGGCCTCGCGCGGCGCCGAGCCCAGGACCTCGACGATCTCGACGAGGATCGCGGGATCGTCACGGTCGATGGCGGCGAGTGCGGCGGTGAGGGCCTCGATCACGCGGCGGCCTCCTTTCCGGCCGCTAGTTCCGCGAGCCGCTCGATCGCCATCAGGACTTTCTCGGGTGTGGCTGGCGGGTCGAGCTTGGCCGGGTGCTTGTGGTCGGCGGTGGCGGCTACGGCGTCGGCGAGGGCCTGCCAGACGGAGATGGCGAGCATGAGGGGGGGTTCGCCCACGGCCTTGGAGCGATGGATGGTGTTCTTGACGTTCTCGTTCTCCAGCAGGCGAATGTTGAAGATCTCGGGACGGTCGGCACAGGTCGGGATCTTGTAGGTCGAGGGCGCGTGGGTCCGGAGGCGGCCCTGGTCGTCCCAGACCAGCTCCTCGGTGGTCAGCCAGCCCATGCCCTGGATAAAGCCGCCCTCGATCTGGCCACGGTCGATCGCGGGGTTCAGGGACTTGCCGACGTCGTGGACGATGTCGACGCGGTCCACACGGTACTCGCCGGTCAGCGTGTCGATGGTGACCTCCGAACAGGCGGCACCGTAGGCGAAGTAGTAGAAGGGCTTGCCGCGTCCGGCTGCCCGGTCCCAGTGGATTTCCGGGGTCTTGTAGAAGCCCGTGGCGGAGAGCGAGATGCGCGCCATGTAGGCGTCGTGGACCAGCTTTTCGAAGGCGATCGCGTTGCCCTTGACCCGGATGTGGCCGGGCCGCCAGTCGACCTCGGCGGGCTCGGCCTGGTGCTGTTCGGCGGCGAAGGCGGTCAGGCGTTCCTTCAGCGTTTCGGCGGCGGCGAGTGCTGCCATGCCGTTGAGGTCGGAGCCGGAAGACGCGGCCGTCGCCGAGGTGTTCGGCACTTTGCTCGTCGTGGTGGCGGTGATCTTGATCCGGCCCAGCGGCAGCTGGAAGGCCTCGGCCACGACCTGGGCCACCTTGACGAACAGCCCCTGACCCATCTCGGTGCCGCCGTGGTTGAGGTGGATCGAGCCGTCCTTGTAGATGTGGATCAGGGCACCCGCCTGGTTGTAGGCGGTCATGGTGAAGCTGATGCCGAACTTGACCGGGGTCAGCGCCAGGCCCTTCTTCTGCCAGCGGTTCGCGGCGTTGAAGCGGCGGATCGCGGCGCGGCGGTCCCAGTAGGCGCTGTCCTTCTCGCATTCGTCGACCACACGGTCGATGACGTTGTCCTCGATGGTCATGTGGTAGGGGGTGACCGCCCGTTCGCCGTCGCCGTAGACATTGCGCTTTCGGACCTCGAGCGGGTCGAGCCCGGTGGCGATGGCGATCTCCTCGATGACGCGTTCGGCCGCGACCATCCCCTGCGGCCCGCCGAAGCCCCGGAACGCGGTCGCCGAGACCATGTTGGTCCGGCAGGGGTGACAGACGAGGGCGGTGTCCGGGTAGTAGTAGCAGTTGTCGGCGTGGAAGAGGGCGCGGTCGTTGATCGGGCCGGAAAGGTCGGCCGAGTAGCCGCAGCGCGACGCGAACTGCATGTCGACGGCACGGATGCGGCCGTCCGCCTCGAAGCCGAGCCGGTAGTCGACGACAAAGTCGTGGCGCTTGCCGGTCATGATCATGTCGTCGTCGCGATCGAGCCGGCATTTGGCCGAACGGCCGGTCTTGCGCGCGACGAGGGCGGCCACGCAGGCGAAGAGATTGCTCTGGGTCTCCTTGCCGCCGAAGCCGCCGCCCATGCGGCGCACCTCGACCGTCACACTGTGCGAGGGGATGCCGAGCACGTGGGCCACCATGTGCTGGACTTCCGACGGGTGCTGGGTCGAGGAGAAGACGGTCATGTCGCCGTCCTCGCCCGGGATGGCGAGTGCCACGTGCCCTTCGAGGTAGAAATGGTCCTGACCACCCATGGTCAGCCGGCCATCCAGTTTTTCCGGGCTCTGGGCGAGACCGCTCTCGACGTCGCCGCGGGCGAAGCGGGCGGGGGGCCAGACATAGTCTTCGGCGGCCCGGGCCGTGTCGACGTCGAGGACGGGCGGCAGGTCCTGATAGGTCACGACGGCAAGCCGTGCCGCGGCGCGGGCGGTCGCGACGTGGTCGGCCGCGACGGCGAAGAGGGCCTGGCCCCAGTACTGCACGGTATCGGTGGCGAAGACCGGCTCGTCGTGGCGGCCGACCGGACTGATGTCGGGTTTGCCCGGGATATCGTCCGTGGTGATCACGGCGGCGACCCCGGGGGCCCTGCGCACCGCGTCCAGGTCGAGCGAGACGAGCCTCGCATGCGCCCGCTCGGCCCAGGCGATGTAGATCTCGAGGCAGCGGGCGGGCTCGGGCATGTCGTCGATATAGACCGCTTCGCCGGCCACATGCTTGGCCGCACTGTCGTGCACCAGCGGCCGACTGACGGCAAGCCGGTCAGACATCGACGGGCTCCCGCCTGCCGGCGAGGTGCCGGGGTGTGGTCGTGCTGCTCTCGACATAGGCCTTGAAGAGCAAATTCTGCGCCACTTTCAGGCGGTAGGCCGCCGACGCGCGCAGGTCGCTGATCGGCTGGTAATCGTCGGCCAGTGCTGCCATGGCGCGGCGGAAGCTGGCCTCGGTGAAGGGGGCGCCGGTGAGTGCGGCTTCGGCATGTGCCGCACGTTTGGGCGTCGCCGCCATGCCGCCATAGGCGATCCGCGCCTCGCCGATCCGCTCGCCGTGGCGGCGGAGCCGGATGCCGGCGCAGACGGCGGAGATGTCCTGATCGAAGCGCTTGGCGATCTTGTAGCAAAAGAGCGTGGCATCGGCGGTGGGCTTGGGAATGGTCACCGCTTCGACGATCTCGCCGGGGCGGCGGTCCTGCTTGCCGTACGCCAGGAAGAAGTCCTCGAGCGGCAGCGAGCGACGGTCGTCCGCGTACGCCAGATGCAGGGTGGCGCCGGCGGCGATCAGCCAGGGCGGGCTGTCGCCGATCGGCGAGCCGTTGGCGATATTGCCGCCGATCGTGCCGGCGTGGCGGATCTGCTCGGAGCCCAGCCGTCGGTTGAGCTCGCCCGCGGCGGGCCAGAGGCTGGCGATCCGTGCGAAGGCGGCGGCGTAAGTGACGCCGGCGCCGATGCGGATGGCGTCGTCGGTCTCGTCGATCCGGGCGAGTTCGGGCACCCGGCCGATCCAGATGACGGGGTCGAGCGCGCGATGCTGCTTGGTCACCCACAAGCCTACGTCGGTCGCGCCTGCGAGAATGGTGGCGTCCGGATACTGGGCGGCAAGCCGCAGCAGGTCGCCGAGGGAGCCGGGGCTGAAGAAGTGGCGATCGCCGTCGCCGATGGTGTAGCTGGCGCCGTCGCGCCAGGCGGCGAGCCGGGCCAGCACCTCGGCCTCCCGCCCGGTCAGATGGGTGGTAGCACCCGGGGTGGCGTGCATGGTGCGGGCGGCCTCGATGATCGGCCCGTAGCCGGTGCAGCGGCAGAGATTGCCGGCCAGGGCGTCGTCGATGCGCCGGCGCGAGAGCGGGGCCGGCGCCTCGTGGTAGAGGGCGGCCAAGGTCACGACGAAGCCCGGGGTGCAGAAGCCGCATTGCGAGCCGTGGTTCTCGACCATCGCCTGCTGCACCGGGTGCAGCGTGCCGTCCGGGCCCTTCAGGTCCTCGACGGTCAGGAGCTGGCAGCCGTCGAGGGTCGCCACGAAGCGGATGCAGGCGTTGACCGCACGGTAGCGAAGTCGCCCGGAATCGGGCTCTGCGACGATCACGCTGCAGGCGCCGCAATCGCCCTCGGCGCAGCCCTCCTTGGTGCCGCGCCGATGCGCCCGGCGGCGCAGCCATTCGAGAACGGTCAGCGTCGGGTCGACCGATTCGAGCTCGACCGGCTCGTGGCCCAGGAGGAAGCGCACAAAGCGGCGCATCAGCTGCCTCGGTAGGTCGAGTAGGCGAAGGGCGAGACCAGGAGCGGGACGTGATAGTGGGCAGTGGGGTCGGCGATGCCGAAGCGGATCGGCACCTCGTCGAGGAAGGGCGGGTTGGCGAGCTCGCTGCCGCCCAGGCGGAAATAGTGGCCGACCTGGAAGACCAGCTCGTAGCTGCCGCGGCTCATCGCGTCGCCGTCGAGCAGCGGCTGATCGACCCGGCCGTCGTCGTTGGTCGTGGTCGCAACGAGAAGGGTGCGCTCGCTGCCGTCGAGGCGGTAGAGCGCGAGCTTCATGCCGCTGCCCGGCCGACCGGCCACCGTATCCAGCACATGAGTGGTGAGCCTGCCCATCGCGTGTTCCCGTCCGCTTGCATCAGCCGTCATCGTTAACCCGCTGTGCCGGCAGGAACAACGGCAAAGGATCCGCGCGGCTGCGGCCGCCCGGTCGGGATACGGCTCAACCGCTGGACGGCTGATCCGTCGTGCCCTTGTCCTGCAGCGGTGCCGGATCGGTCTCGGCACTTTCGGCGCGCTCGGGATCGGCGAACAGGCAGGTCATCGAGCCGCCGGCATACTCGTCGAGCAGCGGCTCCTCGAAGCTGCCGTTGCCGCGGATCTGCGCCGCCAGTCTTCGGGTCAAGTCGCTTTCCGGAAAGCGGGCGCGATAGGCCTCGAACCAGGCCATGTAGTGCCGGTCGTGGCCGCGCCGGTCGAGAAAGCCCAGATACTGGCGTGCCTCGGTGTAGGGGGCGAGAATCGTGGGATCGTCGATGCCGTCGACCAAAAAGCGGATCATCTGGTGCAGGTCGTGGCCGTCGCGGCTCCGCATGGCGTAGAGGTCGTAGCCTTGTGCCGCCGCCATCTCGGCGATGGCGACCAGCGACGAGACGGCGTGGCGCTGGTAGAAGAGGGCACGGGAACCCCGGTCGGTCTCCAGCGGCAGGCTGCCATCGGCCCGCATCTGCTCGAGGGCGATGCGGAACCGGTCGATGCCGGTGAAGAACAGCGCGTTGTCGCCGATCGTGGCACCCCAGGCCATGGTGACACTGTCGCGCAGATAGCGGTGGTTGTTGCGGCTCGACGGCCGGGTCGGGTCGCTCGACCGCTCGGGGCCGCGCCAGCGCACCAGCCGGTCGAGCCAACGGCGAATGGCGGCGACCGCCTCGCGATCCACGCCGGGGTCGTTCTGGATCGCGGCGAAACTCACGATGGTCGGCAAGAGGGTGCGATCGAGATTGTAGAAGTGGTTGACGGTGACGGGCTCGACCAGGCGGCTGAGCGCGTCGCCATCGGCGAAGCGCCGCAGGTTGGCGACGATGGCGTCGCGCGCTTTTGCGTCCGCCTCGGCGAGATAGCGGGCAGCGGCCTCCATCATGGTCAGCGCCAGGGTCTGCGCCACCTGTGAGTTGCCGCCGATATTGCGTTGCACGCCGTGCGTCGGCCAGTTGTTGCGGGCATCGCCGCAGAGGCTGGCGCGCGTCTCCTCGGACAAGCTCTGCAGCGCCGCCCGGCGGGTCGCGAGGTCGACGAAGACGGTGCCGGGTCGGGTGACGACGTACTGGCTGGGGGCGAGTTCGGTCGCCGGGATCGGCGCGATCGGAGCGCTCGCCTCATCATTGCCGGCCGGTTCGGCCGGCAGCGGCGGTGCGACGAGGGTGGCGAGTGCTGCCAGCGCCAGCGCAGCGGTGCTGCGCAGCCGGTCGAAGCGGGCGCCTCGTGGCCTCTCGGGTTCGTGCTTCTGGGTCATCCGGCACTCTGTTGTACGCCACAGCGGAGGTGGTGACCCGCGTTGCGGTTCTCCAGTGTCGGTTGAGCAAAATGTCAGCCGCGCGGATCCGCTGGAACCCCTGCACGGGTAAAGCGGTGGAGGCGGGTGCCGCGCGCGTTGAGGGTCACGACAGCGGTCTCGACGAGACCGAGCGAGCGCAGCGCCAATCGTGGATCGGGTGCCTGCATCCCGGAGAACAGCGGCAGCCCGCGGCCGAAGGAGACCGGCTCGATGGTCAGGTCGGCGGCATCGATCAGCCGGCGCTCGGCGAACCAGTCGTGCACCGCCACACCGCCGAGGATGCCGCAATGCTCCGGCGGGTGGACCGGCCGCAGCGCCGCCAGGATGGTGGCGAGCGGGACGCGCTCGGGATCCACCCAGAGCCTGTCGGGATGGCGCCACACGGGCGTGCGGAAGCTGCGCGAGAACACGACGCGGCGGCGGTTCGGGCGCCAGGCGAGGATGTGGGTCAGCCTGCCGATGAACGACCAGTCGAGGGCGCTCACCGTCTCGGCGAAGCGCACCTGTTCCTCGGGCGAGGCCCAGAGATGCGGCGGCTCGCCGCCGGGCCCGGTCATGTAGCCGTCCCGGCTGGTGACCGCCACGAGCGTGAAACTCGGCCGCGTTGCCGGCATGGCGCAAAATCGACTCTCGTGACGGCGCGGCGGCGGCGCTGGGCGCCGATCGCCTCAGCGAAAAATCAGCTTGGCGCTCGCGATGATCACCGCCCAGAGCACCAGGCTCGCGGCCAACACGAGGAGTTGCGGCTGCGCCGACGTTCCCCGCTCGTCACCGATCGGCACGCGCCTGCGGAGCGGGCGTTCGAAGCGGTTCACGTTGCCGACACGGGACACTATAGAGCTGGTTCGGTCCTCCATAGCGGTGCTCGCCTCTCGGATTATGCGATCTTTCTTTCTTGCCTGCCGCCGAACAGTACAGGCCAGAGCGATCTCGCGCAAGCGTCGACAACCGTTTGGTGAAAACATTTCAGTTCAGGCAAGGCTTCAAGATCCTGTCGGTTCTACCTGGAACGCGTCCCCTGCCGATGCTCTCGCGAACCATCCGGCTGCCGGCGATGTCGGCCGAAAGAACAGACGCGGCCGTCGCTGGCGGCTAGCCTCCGGGCCGTTCCTCCATTACATCTCGGGTCATGTCGAACAGCCTGCCTCGCCCAGCGGCAACCGCCGTCCCGCCACCCGCTTCGCCACCTACGGCCGAGCGTGACCTGCCCACGCATCTCTCGAACCTCAACCCGGAGCAGTTGGCCGCCGTCACCGCCGCGGACGGGCCGCTGCTGGTGCTCGCCGGGGCCGGAACCGGCAAGACCCGGGTGCTCACCACGCGCCTCGCCCACCTGCTCGTGACGGGTCGTGTCCGGCCGCACGAGGTCCTGGCCGTCACCTTCACCAACAAGGCGGCGCGCGAGATGGTCGAGCGGGTCGAGCAGCTGATGGGCCGCAGTTGCGCCGGGCTCTGGCTCGGCACCTTCCACAGCATCGGCCTCAGGGTCCTGCGCGCGCATGCCGAACTGGTCGATCTGCAGGCCAGTTTCACCATCCTCGACACCGACGATCAGCTGCGTCTGCTCAAGCAGGTCGTCCAGGCAGCCGATCTCGACGACAAGCGCTGGGCGCCGCGCGCCCTCTCGGCGCTGATCCAGCGCTGGAAGGATCGCGGCTATCGGCCGGAAGACGTGCCCGCAAGCGAGGTCGGGGACTTCGCCGCCGGCCGTTCGCTGCAGCTCTACAAGGCCTACCAGCAGCGCCTGTCGACCCTGAACGCCGTCGATTTCGGCGATCTCCTGCTGCATCCTCTGAGCATCCTGCGCAGCGCACCCGACCTGCTCGCCCGCTACCAGAATCGCTTTCGCGCCATCCTGGTCGACGAGTATCAGGATACCAACGTCGCCCAGTATCTGCTGCTCCGCCTGCTCGCGCAGTCGCACAAGAACATCACCTGTGTCGGTGACGACGACCAGTCGATCTATTCGTGGCGAGGTGCCGAAGTCGGCAATATCCTGCGCTTCGAGCAGGATTTTCCGGGGGCGGGGGTGATCCGCCTCGAGCGCAACTACCGCTCGACGGGGGCGATCCTCGGCACCGCCTCGGGCTTGATCGCCAAGAACACCGCCCGACACGGCAAGACGCTCTGGACCGAGGACGCCGCCGGCGTGCCGGTCAGGATCGCCGGGCTCTGGGACGACCAGGAGGAAGCCCGCTACATCGGCGACGAGATCGAGGCCCGCCAGCGGGCCGGCAGCCGCCTCGCCGAGATGGCCGTGCTGGTCCGTGCCGGGTTCCAGACCCGGGCCTTCGAGGAGCGCTTCATCCAGATGGGGCTGCCCTACCGCGTCGTCGGCGGCCCGCGCTTCTACGAGCGGGCCGAGATTCGCGACGCCGTCGCCTATCTGCGGCTCGTGGCCCAGCCGGCGGACGACCTCGCCTTCGAGCGGATCGTCAACCTGCCCAGGCGCGGGATCGGCGATGCGGCCGTCAAGGCGCTGCACGGCGTGGCGCGGCGGGCCGAGTTGCCGCTTGTCCAGGTCGCCCGGCAAATGCTGGAGACCGACGAGCTCGCCACCCGCACGCGCAACGCCTTGGCGGGTTTCCTGGCGATGCTCGACAGCTGGCGCCGGGCAGCGGGCGAGCTGCCGCCGCGCGATCTCGCCGAACAAATCCTCGACGAGAGCGGCTACACCGCGATGTGGCAGAACGACAAATCGGCCGACGCCCCGGGCCGGCTCGACAACTTGAAGGAGCTGGTCAAGGCGATCGAGGAGTTCGAGACGCTGGGGGCATTTCTCGAGCATGTCAGCCTGGTCATGGATGCGGTCGGCGAGAGTGGCGCCGATCTGGTCTCGGTGATGACGCTGCACGGGGCCAAGGGGCTCGAGTTCGACCACGTCTTTCTCGCCGGCTGGGAGGAGGGCCTCTTTCCCAACCAGCGTGCGCTCGACGAAGGCGGGGCGAAGGCGCTCGAGGAGGAGCGCCGGCTGGCTTATGTCGGAATTACTCGGGCACGGCGGGACTGCACCATCAGCTTCGCCTCGAACCGCCGCATCTACAACCAATGGTCGTCATCGGTGCCGTCCCGGTTCATCGCCGAGCTGCCGCCCGAGCATATCGAACATCTGCATCGCAACCCGGCGATGCGCCCGGACAGCGACGCCTTCGCCGACGAGTTCTTCGTCCAGCCGCGGGTGGCGCGGTTCCGCTCGCGGCGGGCCGAACTCGGCAAGGTGATCGAGGGCAAAGCGGAGATCCTGAAAACGCCGCCGCGGCCGACTGCCAGCTTCAGCGAGGGGGAGCGGATCTTCCACCAGAAGTTCGGCTACGGCCGGATCGTCGCGGTCGACGGCAACAAGCTGGCGATCGCCTTCGACAAGGCGGGCCTCAAGAAGGTGGTCGACAGCTTCGTCGAGGCCGCCGGGTGATCGCGCACGGCGGCCCGGCCGTGCCTGCCGGCAACGATCCGGACGGGCTCTGGCAGGTCGTCTTCTTTCTGGATGCGCCGCCGCCGCCGGCCCTCCTCGAGGCGCTCGAGGAGGGCTCGCTCTCGGCCTCCGTCTTCGGCACGGAGGTGGACGAAGAGGACGATCCGGTGCGCTGGCGGGTCGATCTCCTGTACAAGGAGCGGCCGCAGATACCGCTGCTCCAGGCGGCGCTGGATGCGCTGCTGGCGGCGCACGGGCTCGCCCGCGACGGCAGCCTCGAGGTCGCGTGGCTGCCGCACCAGGACTGGCTCGCGGCGGTCCGCCTGGTTCGCCCGCCGCTGCGCGTCGGCCGCTTCTTCGTGCACGGTGAGGCCGACCCGGTACCGAGAGGACCGGGGCTGGTACCACTGTTGATCGAGGCGGGGCTCGCCTTCGGCTCGGGCGAGCACCAGACCACGGCCGCCTGCCTCGAGGCCTTCGATGCGCTGTTGCGCCGCCGGCGGTTCCCGCGCGTGCTCGACATGGGCTGTGGCTCGGCGATCCTGGCGATCGCCGCCTGCCGGGCCGATCGGCACAGCCGGGCCGTGGCCGTCGACAACGACCCGCTCGCCGTTCGCGTAGCGGCCGAAAACGTGCGAAGGAATCACGTGGCGGGTCGGGTGATCACATTGGTCGCCGAGGGCTACGCCGATCCGGCGATCCGGCGGGCCGGGCCTTATGACCTGATCTTCGCCAATATCCTGGCCGATCCGTTGATCGCCATGGCGGGCGACCTCAGGCGGCATCTGGCACCGGGTGGGGTGGCGGTGCTTTCGGGCCTGCTCGAGCGCCAGGCCACGGCGGTCCTCGCCGCGCATCGGGCGCATGGCCTGCGCGAGATCGCCCGGATCGAGCGGCAACCCTGGGTAGCACTCGTGCTGCGCCGGCTGCGCCCGCCGCCTGCCGGGTCGCGTCGCCGAGCGGCTGATCCGGAGCAAAATTCCAGCTTAGCAGGCGACCACTAGGCGAAGTACCCAGAACCAGAAATTGAAAGTGCCGAGCAGGATTGTCATTTTTATTGACGCTTCGCGACCGCGCAACAAGTGTAAAAAAATCCGACAAAGACGGCGACGAGGAGCGCAGCGACCATGTGCCGGCCCGAACCATCCGCGACCGACGAGCCGCGCGATCGGCTGGAGCGGCTGCTCGGGGCCGCGGCGTCGGCGGAGGGCGGCGGCAAGCGTCGCGCGCGCGGGCCGGGTCTCGCCGAAACGGGCGACGATTTCGTGCTCGGCCCGGAGCTCGAGGTCGCCGGGGAGGCGCCCGGTCTTTCGGTCCGCCGCGACGACACCGTCGTTGCGATGCATACCGGGCGGCGGCTGGGTGATCCGCTCGCCGACTACATCGATCTCTGGATGGCGCTCGAGCGGTTCCACGAGCGGGCGAGCCTGACCGAGGACGGCTGGCGCTGCCTGACCGAGGACCTGCAGCGCCCGCTGGAGCTCAGGCTGGCCGAGCGGCGGCCGGTGACGGTCGAGGGTGCGCTCAAGGCCTTGGGTCTCGCCCGCTATCTGATGGAGAACCTCGATGCTCCCGAGAATGGTGGCTCGGGCGACTGGTATCGACGCCTACGCAATCACTTGATCGAGAGTGCTCATGTAGCGCTCGAAAGAAGTCTGTTGGCGAGCAACCTCAGCGAAGGCCGGGAGAAAACCGACCATGCAAAGCGATGAGACTCTTCTCGACGGCGAACGAGGGCGGCCGCCCTGCTCGGGCGGCAGCGTGGCGCCCTGGCAATTGACGGTCACGGTGGGTGACGATGCGCTCGAGCCCGTCCTGCGGCAGGGCAGCACGGTCGTCGTCGATTGCAGCGACCATACGCTGGAAGGCGGCGGCATCTATGCCGTGCGCGACGGCGATCGGCTCGATCTCTGGCTCTACCAGCCGGGCTTCGACGGGCTCGGCTGCCGCTTTGCCGGGCAGAGCATCGGCACGCTCACGGTGCTCGGCGGCAGCTTTCGGCTGCGCGGGCCGCTGCCGGGCGAGGCGATCCGGCTGGTCGGCCGGGTGGTCGAGCCGGGTCCCGAGCAGCCGGGGGCCCTGGCCGAGTTGCGCGACCAGCAGGCACGGCTCCTCGGCTTACGCGAGACGACACGCGCGGCCCTGCTGCAGTGCCTGGTCAAAGCCCCTGCCGAGCGGGGCTGGGCGGCTGCCGGGTCGATCGAGGCGATCGCCGACAGCCTCGCCGCGCGCTTGCGCGAACGGGCGTTTGCCGACCGCTTCGCGCTCGAGCAGCGGCTCGATGCGATCGATGCGCGCCTCGCCTTGCTCGACGAGCTGATCGCCGCCTTGCCGGGCCGCGGGCTCGCCGACGCGCTGACCAAGCTGGAGACCCTGGCAGCGCTTCAGGACGCCGGGATCGACGATCTGCAGACGCGGCTCTTGCGCTCGGCGATCACGGCGCTGCAATGCGTCGCCGGCGACGGGCGGCGGCCGGGCCGCGAGGCCGACAATGAGGCGAAAAGGCAGCCGGCGGCCGAACCGCCGGCGCAGCCGCTCGAGCTCGTCGCCTCGCCGCGCCAGCGCCGGCAATAGGCCAGCAACGCCGCGCCGGCCGCGGCGGTCCGGTCGCTACCCGCGACGCGAAGGCCGCAACAGGGTGGTTGCGTCGCGGGCCGTGCTCGGCTATAGCCACGGTCGATTTCGTTGCCGACGGGGCCGTCTTCCCTAGCGGGTAGGCGGCGCTGTCGTTCGGAGATTCCCGGCATGACCAAGTTGAAGACCAAGCGGGCCGCCGCCAAGCGGTTCTCGTTCACTGCCAGCGGCAAGATCAAGCGTGGCCACGCCAACCATCGCCACAACTTCACCGGTCAGCCGAAGAAGGCGAAGATGCGGCACCGCAAGACCGGCTACCTGCGCCCGGGCGACGCGGCGCTGGTCCGTCTGATGCTGCCGCACGGCTGATCCCGGACGACGGCTGAATCCAAGAGACTGGGGAACGGTAGAGATGGCTCGGGTAAAGCGCGGTGTGACCTCCCACGCCCGTCACAAGGCGGTGCTGGAGCAGGCCAAGGGCTATTACGGCCGCCGCAAGAACTGCATCAAGACGGCGCGCCAGGCGGTGGAGAAGGCGGGCCAGTACGCCTATCGTGACCGTCGGGTGAGAAAGCGCGAGTTCAGGGCACTCTGGATCCAGCGCATCAATGCCGCCGCGCGCGAGCAGGGCATGACCTATGGGCGCTTGATGCACGGCCTCAAGGTCGCTGGGATCGAGCTCGACCGCAAGGTTCTGGCGGATATCGCGGTGCACGATGCGGCCGCTTTTGCGGGCTTCGTGGCGCAAGCCGGGGCTGCCCTCGAGAGCTGAGATCGGGCGGGGCCGGCAATGTTCCTGGCCCCTGTCTGGACGTCGAGAAAGGGGGCCGGCCGCGGCCCCTTTTTTCGTTTCCTGCGCACATGAACGGCGGGTTGGTGATGCTGGCGGATATCGACGCATTGGAAGCCGAGATCAGAGGTGCCGTCGAGGCGGCACCGGATCTGCAGCGCCTCGAGCAGCTCAGGGTCGAGCTGCTCGGCAAAAAGGGCCGGGTGACCGAGCTCGTCAAAGGGGTGAGCAGCCTGCCGCCCGAGGAGCGGCCGCAGGCGGGCCAGGCCTTCAACCAGCTCAAGCGGCGGCTCGAGGAGGCGATGGCCGAACGGCGCGCGGCACTCGCCGATCGGGCGCTGGACGCCCAGCTCCAGGCCGAGCGGGTCGACGTGACACTGCCGGCCCGGCCGCGGCGCGAAGGCTGTATCCACCCGGTGAGCCAGGTCACCGACGAGCTCGTCGCGATTTTCGCCGACATGGGCTTTTCGGTTGCCGAGGGCCCGGACATCGAGAACGACTTCCACAATTTCACCGCCCTGAACTTCCCGCCCGAGCATCCGGCCCGCGAGATGCACGACACGTTCTTCCTCGAAGCCGAGGAGGACGGCCAGCCGCTGTTGCTGCGCACCCACACCTCGACCATCCAGGTCCGCCACATGACGGCGACCAAGCCGCCTTATCGGATCATTGCTCCCGGCCGCACCTATCGCTGCGACAGCGACGCGACCCACACGCCGATGTTCCATCAGGTCGAGGGCCTGGTGATCGATCGGCGCACCCATATGGGCCATCTCAAGGGCTGCCTGATCGATTTCGTCCGCGCCTATTTCGAGCGCGACGACATCACCGCCCGGTTTCGCCCGTCCTTCTTCCCGTTCACCGAGCCCTCGGCCGAGATGGATATCGGCTGCCGGCGGACCAAGGAGGAGATCGTCGTGGGCGAGGGGAGCGACTGGCTCGAGATCCTCGGCTGCGGCATGGTGCATCCCAACGTGCTGCGCGCCGTCGGCCTCGATCCCGCCGAATGGCAGGGTTTCGCCTTCGGCATGGGGATCGACCGGATCGCCATGCTCAAATACGGCATGCCCGACCTGCGCCCGTTCTTCGAGGCGGATCTCGCCTGGCTTCGCCACTACGGCTTCGTGCCGCTCGACCTGCCGACGACCTTCGGGGGGCTGACGCGATGAAGTTCACGCTGCCCTGGCTGAAGGAGCATCTCGAGACCGCGGCGACACCGGACGAGATCGCCGCAACCCTGACCAATCTCGGGCTCGAGGTCGAGGATGTCCACGACCGGACGAGCGAACTCGCTGCCTTCTCCGTCGCCCGGGTGATCGAGGCGGTACAGCACCCGAATGCGGATCGGCTCAGGCTCTGCCGGGTCGAGACGCCGGCCGGCGAGGTTCAGGTGGTCTGTGGCGCGCCCAATGCGCGGACCGGCATGTTCGGCATCTTCGCGCCGGTCGGCGCCACCATTCCGGCGACCGGCACGGTGCTGACCGCGAGCCGGATCCGGGGGGTGGAGAGCCGGGGGATGCTCTGTTCCGCCCGCGAGCTCGGCATCGGCGAGGATCACGAGGGCATCGTCGACCTGGCGGGCGAGCCCCGGGTCGGCACGCCCGCTGTCGAGGTGCTCGGGCTCGAGGGGCCGGTCTTCGAGGTGGCGCTGACCCCCGACCGCGCCGATTGCTTCGGGGTGCTGGGCATCGCCCGCGAGCTGGCGGCGGCCGGCCTCGGCACGCTGAAGTCGCGCGATTTCACCCCCGTCCCGAGCCGCGGCCGCGGCCCCGCCATCCGCTTCGATTTCCCGGAAGGTCAGGCGCACGCCTGCCCACTCTTCGTCGGCCGGCTGATCCGCGGCGTGCGCAACGGTCCGAGCCCCGAGTGGTTGCAGCGCCGGCTGAAGGCGATCGGCCTGCGGCCGATCTCGGCACTGGTCGACATCACCAACTACGTGATGTTCGATCTGGACCGCCCGCTCCACGTCTTCGATGCGGCGAAGCTCGAGGGTGATCTGGTCGTCCGCTTCGCCCGTCCCGGCGAGCGGCTCTTGGCGCTCGACGAGAAGGAGTACCCGCTCGACGACGGGATGACGGTGATCGCCGACGCCCGGCGTCCGCACGCCCTGGGCGGTGTGATGGGCGGCGAGGAATCGGGCGTGAGCGAAGCCACGACCGACGTGCTGCTGGAGGTGGCACTGTTCGATCCCGTGCGTACCGCGTTGACCGGGCGCAAGCTGGATCTGGTGAGCGATGCCCGGACCCGCTTCGAGCGCGGCCTCGATCCGGCCATGGTGCTGCCCGGCACGGAGCTCGCGACGCGTCTGATCATGGAGCTCTGCGGTGGTGAGCCGGCCGCGCCCGTGGTCGTGGGCTCGGTGCCGGAGAAACCGGCGCCGGTCGCCTTTCCGGTCAAGGAGCTGGCACGGCTCGGCGGCATCCAGCTCGAACGCGAGGCGATCGAGGGACACCTGCGCGATCTCGGCTTCGAGCTCGACGGCGGGCCCGAGCACTACATCGTCCAGCCGCCGAGTTGGCGCCACGACATCACGAGCTCGGCCTGCATCGTCGAGGAGCTCTGCCGGCTGCACGGCTACGACCGCATCCCGCCGGTACCCGTCACCCGTACCGAGGCGGTGAGTGGCGGTGTGCTGACCCCCGAGCAGCGCCGCCGCGGCCATCTCCGAAGGCTCACCGCCGATCTCGGCTACACCGAAGCGGTCACCTGGTCGTTCACCGGCGAGCGCGAGGCTGCCGCGTTCGCCGATGGTGCGGCACCGGTGCGGCTGAAGAACCCGATCTCCACCGAGCTCTCGGTGATGCGGCCGTCGCTTTTGCCCAACCTGCTCTCGGCCGTCGCCCGGAACCAGGACAAGAAGCGTGGCGACGGCGCCCTCTTCGAGCTCGGTGCCCGATTCACCGGCAGCCAGCCGGGCGAGCAGGTCGATGCTTTGGCCGGATTGCGCTGGGGAACGACCAGCGGCCGACACTGGACGGCCGAGCGCCGCCCGGTCGACGTCTTCGACGTCAAGGCCGATGTCCTCGCCGTGCTGGCGGCCGCCGGGGCGCGCGTCGAGGCGCTGCAGGTGACGGCCGAGGCCCCCGCCTGGTACCATCCCGGCCGTTCCGGCACCGTCGGGCTCGGGCCCAACCGCATCGCCGTCTTCGGCGAGCTGCACCCCAAGCTGCTCGAGCGTTTCGACATCGACGGCCGGGTGCTCGCCTTCGAGCTCGATCTCGACCGGCTGCCGAAGCTGAAACAGAAGGCGGGGCGGACCCGACCGCCGCTCGAGCCCTGGCCCTATCCGCCGGTCGACCGCGATTTCGCCTTCATCCTGGACGAGACGGTGACGGCCGAGCAGCTGTTGAAGGCGGTACGCAGTGCCGAGAAGAAGCTGATCCGCGAGATCGAGCTCTTCGACGTCTACCAGGGGCGAGGGGTCGAGCCCGGCAAGAAGTCGCTCGCCATCGCGGTCCGGCTGCAATCGCCGGAGCGTACCCTGACCGAGGCCGAGGTCGAGCCGGTGGCGAAGAAGATCGTGGCCGCGGTCGAAAAGCAGGTCGGTGGGGTGCTGCGCGGCTGATTGCCCGAACGGGCCGAAGTGGCTACTTTAGCCATCAGGATCGGCGCGGAGACGGTGATGCGCAGGATGTCGGCCAAGGACGCCAAGAACCACTTCGGTGAGCTCTTGCTGGAGGCGCAGAAGGCGCCCGTGACCATCGAGAAGAACGGCAAACCGGTGGCCGTGGTCTACTCGATGGACTGGCACGCGGCAGCCGAGGAGGCGAAGCTCGAGTGGCTGAAGCGGGCGGTGGCGGAGGGGATCGCCGATCTCGATGCAGGGCGCTACACCGAGTTCCGGTCCGACGAAGAGCTGCATGCGTTCTTCGACGACCTGAAGCGCGAGTGCCGGGCCAGTTTGGCGGAGGAGGAGCAGTCTGCCGGTGACTGAGCCGGCGAGCATCTACCGCCTCGGTGACAAAGCACGCGCGGATCTTGGGAGGCTCGGTCAGTGGATCGCACGTGAAAGCGGCGTGCAGCGAGCCGAGGCCGTCCTGGAGGCGCTCGAGGAGCGGTTTCGTCCAGCAGCATCCCTGCCGCTGATCGGGCATTCGCGCGAAGATTTGGGCCAGGGTCTGCGCTGCCTCACCATGCGCCCCTATCTCGTCCTCTATCGCCGGCAATCGTTCGGGATCGAAATCGTCCGGGTGATCGACGGACGGCGTGACCTCGAGGCCCTGTTCGATAACGAGAATTGACCCCACATGACCGACCTTTCGCACATCCGCAATTTCGCCATCATCGCCCATATCGACCACGGCAAGTCGACCCTGGCCGACCGGCTGATCCAGAAATGCGGCGGTCTCGCCGACCGCGAGATGCAGGAGCAGGTGCTCGATTCGATGGATATCGAGCGCGAGCGCGGCATCACCATCAAGGCGCAGACCGTCCGCCTGCTCTATACGGCCAGGAACGGCAAGAACTACCTCTTCAACCTGATCGACACCCCCGGTCACGTCGACTTCGCCTACGAGGTCAGCCGTTCGCTTCGCGCCTGCGAGGGCTCGCTCCTGCTGGTCGACGCCAGTCAGGGAGTCGAGGCCCAGACCCTGGCCAATGCGTACCAGGCGATCGAGGCCGACCACGAGATCGTGCCGGTGCTCAACAAAGTCGACCTGCCGGCCGCCGAGCCCGAGCGGATCAAGGCGCAGATCGAGGACATCATCGGCCTCGATGCCACCGATGCCTTGATGATCTCGGCCAAGACCGGGCTCGGCGTCGACGACGTGCTGGAGGCCGTGGTCGAGCGGCTGCCGCCACCCAAAGGTGATGCCGCGGCACCGTTGCAGGCGCTGATCGTCGACAGCTGGTACGACGCCTATCTCGGTGTGGTCACGCTGCTCCGCGTCCGCGAGGGCACCCTGAAGAAGGGGGCGAGAATCCAGATGATGGGGACGCGGGCCACGCATCAGGTCGACCGCGTCGGCGTGTTCACCCCCAAGCCGTTGATCGTCGACACGCTGGGCCCCGGCGAGGTCGGTTTCATCACGGCCTCGATCAAGGACATCGCGGACGCCCGGGTGGGCGACACCATCACCGAGGAGAAGCGCCCGGCGGCCGCCCCCCTGCCGGGCTTCCGCCCGTCGCAGCCGGTCGTCTTCTGCGGCATGTTCCCGGTCGATGCCGCCGACTACACCGATCTCCGGGACAGCCTCGGCAAGCTCCGCCTCAACGATGCGAGCTTCGAGTACGAGCCGGAGAGCAGTGGTGCCCTGGGCCTCGGCTTTCGCTGCGGCTTTCTCGGGCTCTTGCATCTCGAGATCATCCAGGAACGGCTCGATCGCGAGTTCGACCTCGATCTCGTCATTACCGCTCCCTCGGTCGTCTACAGGATCCACATGACGACGGGCGAGGTGATCGAGCTGCACAACCCCTCGGACTATCCCGACCCGACCAAGATCAAGCTGGTCGAGGAGCCCTGGATCAAGGCGACGATCCTCGTCCCCGACGACTATCTCGGCAAGGTGCTCGAGCTCTGCACCGAAAAACGCGGCATCCAGCTCGACCTCACCTATGTCGGCAACCGGGCGATGCTGGTCTACAAGCTGCCGCTGAACGAGGTGGTCTACGACTTCTACGACCGGCTCAAGTCGGTCACACGCGGCTATGCCAGCTTCGACTACCAGCTCGAAGGCTACGGCGAGAGCGACCTCGTCAAGCTGACGGTGCTGGTCAACGGCGATCCGGTCGACAGCCTCGCACTGATCGTCCACCGCTCGATGGCCGAGAAGCGCGGCCGGGCATTGTGCGAAAAGCTCAAGGAGCTGATCCCACGGCAGATGTTCAAGATCGCGATCCAGGCGGCGATCGGCGGCAAGGTGATCGCGCGTGAGACTATTTCCGCTTTCCGCAAAGACGTTACCGCCAAATGCTACGGCGGCGACATCACCAGGAAGCGCAAGCTCTTGGAGAAGCAGAAGGCCGGCAAGAAGCGGATGCGCAATATCGGCAATGTCGAGATCCCGCAGGAAGCCTTCCTGGCAGCCTTGAAGATGGAGAGCTGATCGCTCGGACGGGGGGCACGAGGCCGAACAGTCGTCCGGCCCGGGCCAAGTGCGCGACGGCATAGCTGTGCCCGCCGTCGAAAGGGCAGAGTTCGAGGCGCCTTCGCGCATCGTCGAGTGCCGAGCTGCAGTCCAGCCCGGGCTCCGGCTCGCCGGCTACCAAGCGGTGGTCGCCGGCTTCGGCGAACAGCGCCGCGGCGCGCTCGGTCGGCAGGGCGATGCGCCGGGTGCGCTCGCCGCGCCGGCAGTCGCTGTCGATGCCGCACGCTTCGGCCGGCACGGCCAGGAGTGCGGTGAAGCCGGCGGCGATGGGCACCACGACGAGCGTCGCCGGTACCGCCGCTCGCGACGATCGCTGTTTGTGGTCACGCCGGCGCATGCCAACGCTCCCTGTCTTTCTACCGTCCGAGTCGGCCGCGACGCGGGGAAATGGCCCGCCCGGGGGTGACATCCAGGTCATGGTCGCCACTTGAAGAGAGATCGCACGGCGTGCGGCCACGTTCTGGGCGTGGTGACGCGTCGTTTCAGAACCGGCTCCAGAGCGAGGAGAGCACCCCATGCAGGCAGCCAACGGCCAAACGGTCCGCGTCCACTACACCGGCACGCTCGACGACGGTCGCGTGTTCGACAGCTCGAAGGATCGGGCACCCTTGGAGTTCACCGTGGGCAGCGGCCAGGTGATCGGCGGTTTCGACGAGGCCGTGGCCGGCATGGCGCCGGGGGAGACCAAGACCGTCACCATCGCCGCCGACGCCGCCTATGGTGCGCATCGCCCGGAACTCGTCCAGGAGTTGCCGCGCTCGGCGATCCCGCCCGAGGTCGATCTGACGCCCGGCAACCGGCTGGCCGCCAAGGACCAGGCCGGCAACGAGCTGTTGCTCACCGTGGTCGAGGCGGACGAAGACAGTGCCAAGCTCGACGCCAACCATCCCCTGGCCGGTGAGGACCTGACCTTCGAGATCGAGCTCGTCGAGGTCGTCTGAACGAGGCCTCGCGGCGGCGGGCCCGGGGTCAGAGGCCGCCGAGGCCGCGCTGCCGCGGCCGGCAGAAGAAGGTCAAGAGTGCTCCCGGCACGGCGAGGCTGATCCAGGCCGGCAGGGTCAAGACGAACTGGATGGGGGTCCAGACGACCGCACCCATGGTCCGTTCGACGACCCCCTGAAAGCCGACCAGACTGTTGCCGTGCAGACTGAACCACATCGAGCCGATGGAAATCGGGCGGTAGGTGTCGCTCGCCCAAAGGGCGAGCAATTGTGCCACCAACGTGGCACCTGCCAGGATCAACAAGCCCAAGCCGATGATATAGCCCAGTCGTCGCATTCGGTCCCTCTCTCGCCCCGTCGCCCGCGCGTGCCCGGCCGCCCGCGCGTGCTTACCGAAGGTCGCAACGCACGTCGACCCGTCCCCCGCGCGCTACCCCGGAGCGCCCGGCTGCGGCATCGCCCTCGTGTTGCACAGCCCGATCGGTCTGGCTATGGTCCGCGCGCTGCGGAGGGATGGCCGAGTGGTTTAAGGCGCACGCCTGGAAAGCGTGTTGGGGGCAACCCCTCACGGGTTCGAATCCCGTTCCCTCCGCCATTGCAGCTTTTGGGCCGCAGAACCGGGACACCGGCTGCGCGCAGGCGGTGCAAGCCGAAGGCACAGGCCAAGACCAGGACCAGGGTGGCGGGGTCGATCACGTCGATGGCCATCCGGGCAGGTTTGCAGCGGTCAGCGGTATCGCCAGGAGCACGATCGGCAGAGTGCCCCGAACCAGGGTTCCGACCGATGCCGCCGCATGTTCGAGATCGACCTTGCGGCAGGCGAGATCGGCGATCCCGAGGAAGGCGGTCCGCGTGGCAAAGCCGCCGAGCGCGTTGCCGGTCGCGCGGCTCACGTGACCCTGCGCCGCGGCGACGCAGGGCGGCGGGTCGCAGCGAGAGCGCAGCTTTTGCAGACGGGCTCGACGGCGTTGGTCGCGTCGTGCATCGCAAGAAGCATCATCGCCAGCGTCCGGTGACCGCGGCGGCTGAGGGACTGCTCCACCTCGTAGGCCGTTTCCAGCAGGAGTGCGTTCCAGGCGGTGACGACGCTGGCATCGATTCGGGTCGACGGCCAGCATCGCTGTGGGTCGGGCGGTGCAGCTCGGGGCGGTCGCGCGGCTTGGCGTTGCGGGAGCGGTTGGGGTCGAGCAGTTTTCGACCGTGCTGTCGGCGATGCGCCGAGAGCGCAGCTTCGAGCCCCGACGGTTGCAGCGTCGGCGCGATTGCCCCGACCGCGGGCGGGTCGTCGGCCAGTGATCAGCCGCGACCTGTGGCGGAACGTTCGGGCGGGCTCTGCCGATCGGCGAGCCCTCGCTGCGGGCTCGTAGCGGCTCGGGCGGTAGCAGCCGCCGCTGCTCGAGCGCGATCCAGAACGAACCGCTCGGCCATCACCGCCGAGCGGCGCCGAGTTCGGCCAGGTGGTCTTCGAGCGCCACGATGAACGGTTCGAGCGGTGTCGGGTCGAAAGCCCGAGCCGTCGGCTCGATCGCGCGGGCGTGATCCTCGAGCGCCGCCGCCGCTTCGCTCATCGCCGGGTAGCCGAAGGTGCCGGCAGCGCCGGCCAGTTGGTGTGCCAGTCGGACGATCGCTCCGGCCGGTGTCGGGTCCGCCGTGTTCGTGCCCGGGCTCGGCGATGGCGGGACGCCCGCCGCGGCACCGGTATCGATCAGTCGGCGCAGGTTGGCCACGCGCTCGCGGCAGCGCTCGACGAAACGCGTCCGCAAATCGAGGAGCGGGTCAGGGTCGGGCATGGCGACTTTCCGCATGGAGCTGGCGGAGATGCTGGGTGAGGGTCAGCGGATCGAAAGGCTTGGCGATCACGCCTTCGGCACCCGCCCGGTCATACGTCTCGAGATCGGCGGGGCGGATACGTGCCGTCATGAAGATCACCGGGATGCTGGCCGTGCGTGGCTCCAGCTTCAGCCGGCGCAGGGTTTCGAGGCCGTCGATCTCGGGCATCATCACGTCGAGCAGGAAGAGATCGGGCAACAGGTGTGGCACGAGCTCCAGGACTTCCCGACCGTCCGCGCAGGCGGTGACCTGGAGGCCACCGACCCGACCCAGCGCCAGGGTCACGACGGCGGCGATGTCCGGATCGTCCTCGGCGACAACGACCCGCTCGAGGGTGCCGGCGGCGCGCGGTCCGGGCGCCGCGGTTGCGGAGAGCGCGGTCCATCCCCCCGAGCGCATCGTCGCCGGCGTGCTCGACGTCATGGTCGGGCCTCGCGTAGCGCGCTCGCCCGACCGGCGAGCGGCACGGCGATGCACAGCTCGCCAGCAGTGCCTGGATCGGCTGGCGACGCGGGGGTCGGTTCCACGCTGGCCGGGCTGCCGGCGGGCGCCGCCGCGCTGCCATCCGAGTCGGCCTGCGGCGGCGCCAATTTCAGCCAGGCGATGTCGCCCACCAGGCTCACGTCCAGACTGCGACGGTCGGCCCGACCGCCGCCGGCGCGGAGCTGCGCGCGGAGGCAATCGACCGCCCGGCGCAAGCGCGCGGTGTCGACCATGACATCGAGGGTTCGGCTGCGCGCCGTGAGGGTCAGGCCCGGGCCGCCGGTCGTCGCCGTCTGCTCCGGCAGGTGAGCCGCCAGGGCGTCCGCGAGATGCGGGCCGAGCGGCACCCTGCGGCTCTCGACGCGCGAGCGCGGGCGACGGTCGGCGTGAAGACCCAGCGTGTCGCCGATCACCCGGTTGATCCGCTCGGCACTGGCGATGGCGTTGTCCACCAGGGTCCTGGTCGAGGCGGTGAGCAGGCCCGCCGCCTCGTGCGCCAGGAGGCCCAGTGTCGCGCGGATGGTGGTAAGCGGCGTGCGCAGCTCGTGGCCGAGATGACCGATCAACTCGCTCTCCAACCGCTCGACATGGCCGACCATCGCGGTATCCCGAATCAGCGCGTCGACCCGCAGGATCCGGCTGGCCTCGTCGCGTCGCACCACGATGTCGAGCAGAAGGTCGTGACCGCCGCCCGGCGCTGGTCGATCGTCCTCGAGCAGCACCACGGCCAGCCGGTCGGCGCCGGCGCGCAGCTCCCGCCAGGCGGCAAAGAGCGATCGTCGAGCGGACCCGGGCAGGTGCTGCAGAAGCCGGCGCATCGAAAGGTGCGGGGACACATACGGGTCGGCCGCCGACAGGCCGAACAGGCGGGCGACGTCGCCGGCCGGGGTCGCCTCGGGGCTGTCCGGCACCCAGGAGAGATGCCCGATCCGTGCGTCGTTCAGGACGGCGGCCAATTGTGCCGTGCGCGCCTGCAGTGCCGTGCTCCTGCGGGACCGCTCGATCGCGGTCGTGATGGTGCGGGCCAAGAGTGCTCCGGTTAGGCTGTCCTTGGGCAGGAAGTCCTCGGCGCCCTTGCGGATGATCGCCCGGGCGAGCAGGCAATCGGCCGCGTCCTGGCCGCTCGTGACGATGATCGCGAGTTCCGGTGCCAGGTCGTGGAGGGTCGCGACCAGATCGGTGCCGTTCGCGTCCGGCAAGCGAAGGTCGAGGAGTGCGGCATCGAAGCGCGAGCGGCCGAGTGCGTCTCGTGCCGCTGCCAACCCCCGAACCCACGTCACCTCGAAGGCGACACCACTCTCCTCCTCATCCGCCAACAGCGCCCGGACGAGCTGCGCATCGGCGCTGTTGTCCTCGATCAACAGGACCCTGAAAGAGTGCGCGGAACAGAGTTCTTGCATCGACACTCGCGCTGCGGTTGACAGGCTGTCGCCGGTGCTCGTGGGCGACAGCCGTGCTTCGAGACGGCGACTCTCGCACGCCGGTCCTAATTTTCGGTTAAGGCGACGCTACGGCGTGGTGCCGATGATGCGCGAGGTGGCGGGATGACGACAGGAACCGGCGAAGACACGGCCATGCCCGGTGCAACGAATGCTCGACCCTGGCTCGTCTGGGACGCGCATGCCTGCCTGCCGCTCCACGCGGACGCCGATCTCGGCGTTCTGGAGCGGCATCGCCGGGCCGGCTGCAGCTTCGTCTCGGTCAATATCGGCATGGACATGAACCCGCTCGAGCAGATCATGACGGTCTTGGCCAGCTTTCGCGCCCAGCTCGCCGCCCGCCCCGATCGCTTCGTCCAGGCCCGATCGGCGGCCGATGTCGAGACGGCGCATGCGACGGGACGCCTCGCGGTGGCCTTCGATCTCGAGGGTGCTCTCCCACTCTGCGGCGAGCCGCGACTGGTGCAGCTTTTTGCCGATCTCGGCGTGCGGCAGATGCATCTCGCCTACAACCGCAACAATCCGGTGGCGGGCGGCTGCTACGACGACGACGTACCGTTGAGCCCGCTCGGACACCGCGTGGTCGCGGCGATCAACGCCGCCGGCATCCTCATGGACTGCTCGCATACCGGCCATCGCAGCAGTCTCGACGTCATGGCGGCATCGACGGCACCGGTGATCTTCAGCCACGCCAACCCGCGCGCTCTCTGCGACGACGAGCGCAACGTCACCGACGAGCAGATCCGCGCCTGCATCGCCACGGGCGGCATCGTCTGCGTCAACGGTGTCGGGCGGTTCCTCGGCGACCACGCGGCGCGCACCCCGGCGATCCTCCGGCATATCGATCATCTGGTGCAGACTTATGGTCCCGAGCATGTCGGGCTCGGCATCGACTACAGCTATCCGGCGAACGGCCTCGACGACGACCCGCCCGGCCTCGACAAGGACTACTGGTGGCCGCCGGCGCACGGCTATGTGGGCGGGCTGAACATCCAGATCGCCGCACCGGAACAGCTGCCGGAGATCGTCGAGGGGATGCTCGGGTTCGGCTACGACGAACGGGCGATGGCCGGGATCCTCGGGCGCAATATGCTGGAGGTGGCGCGTCGGGTCTGGGGCTGACCGTTTACGCCGTTTCGGCTTTCGGCCTTATGGTCAGCGGCGGCGGGGCGCTCTATGACGGGCTGGTCGAGGTGACGAGAGCAAGCTCGGGGAAATGCCGATGACCACGGCGATCAGCTTTTGGGACGGGGAGTGGCGGGATGCGGCAGAGCCGCTGATCGGGCCGCACGACCATGCCTTCTTCATGGCGAGCGTGGTCTTCGACGGGGCGCGCGCCTTCGCTGGCCATACGCCGGATCTCGATCGGCATTGTGCCCGCGTGATCGAGTCGGCGAAGGGCCTGCTGCTCGAGCCCGGGCTTTCGGTCGAGGCGATCACCGGGCTCTGCCGCGAAGGGGTGGCGAAGTTTCCGAAGGATGCCGCGCTCTACATCCGGCCGATGTTCTTCGCGATGCGCGGCTTCGTCCTGCCGGACGAAGGCTCGACCCGCTTCGCGCTCGCCATCAACAGCATGGCGATGCCCGAGCCGGGCGACCTCGGCGTCTGCTTCTCCAGTTTCCGGCGGCCGGCACGGGACGCGGCACCGACCGACACCAAGGCGGCGTGCCTCTATCCCAATATGCAGCGGGCCCTGGCCGAGGCGCGCAGCCGTGGCTTTCAGAACGCGATCACCTTCGATCCGAACGGCAACGTGGCCGAACTCGCCACTGCCAATCTCTGGATCGCCAAGGACGGGGTGGCGTTGACACCCGTCTGCAACGGCACGTTCCTCAACGGCATCACCCGGCAGCGGGTGATCCAGCTGCTGCGCAGCGACGGGATCCGGGTCGAGGAGGCGACCTTGACCCGAGCCGACGTCATGGCGGCGGACGAGGTCTTCTCGACCGGCAATTACGGCAAGGTGATGCCGATCACCCGGGTCGAGGACCGCGCCTTGCAGCCGGGGCCCGTCTATCGCCGGGCGCGGCAGCTCTATTGGGATTTCGCCGCTTCGACCGACTGAGCGCCACCGCGGTCGGTCGCCGCCCGCGCCGCCTCGCGGCAGATCGCCCGGAGCATGCCGGCGAGCACCGCTGCGTGCGCCGGCCAGAGCAGGTACCAGTAGAATAATCCCAAAAAGCCGGCCGGGTGCCAGTGGATGGTGGCGCCGAGCCGGGCGCCGCCGCTCGCCTTGTCCGGATCGATGGTGAGCTCCATGCCACCGGCGCCCGGCGCCACCAGGTTCGAGACCAGGGTGAGCCGGCGCCCGGGTGCCGTCCCCAGCACGCGCCAGAAATCGAAGCGGGTGCCGGGTGTGAGGGGATCGCCCAGCGGTCGCCGCCCGGCATCGCTGCCGCCGAGCTTGCGGTTCAGCCAGCTGCGCAGCCGCCAGACCGGATCGAGAAAAAAGTAGCCGTGACGCTCGTCGCCGAGGCGCTCCAGGACCGCCCAGAGGTTATCGGCCGAGGCCGGCGTGGTTGCCGTTCGGGTCAGGGTCTTGCCGTAGAAGCTCACGTCGTGGCGGTCGGCGCGCAGCTCGAACGCCCCTTCGCGCCAGCGATCGGTGGCCCGGATCTGCCGTTCGGCGGCGAACACCCGGTCGATCGCCTCGGCGAAGCCGATCCGCGGCTGTTCGGGTACCAGTCGGCGCAGCTCGCTGTCGTCGGCCGCGAGGTCGTGTTTGAGCCCGGTGATCAGAGCGCTCGCCACGTTCACCGGAGTAGCCGTGACGAGCGCCAGCCAATAGCTGGAGAGCTTCGGCGTCAAGAGAGGTACCGGGATGATCCAGGGCTGGCGGCGGCCGAGCCGCTCGACCAAGCGCCGCATCATGTCCTCGTAGGTATAGCGCTCGGGCCCGCCGGCCTCGAGCACCCGGCCGGCCGCGGCGTCGATCCAGGGCAGGGCCACGAGATAGCCGAGCAGCTCGTCGAGGGCCAAGGGCGGCGACTTCGAATAGATCCAGCGCGGCGTGACCATCACCGGCAGATGTGCCACCAGGTCACGCATCACCTCGAAGGCGGCAGAGCCCGGGCCGACGATGATGCCGGCACGAAGCTCGGTCACCGGGACGGGCCCGCGGCGAAGGATGTCACCGGTCTCGACCCGCGATGCGAGGTGTGCCGTATCCGGGTCGGCCGGCGCGAGGCCGCCCAGATAGACGATCCGGCGCACGCCGGCAGCCGCCGCCGCCTCGGCGAAATTTGTTGCCGCCACCCGGTCGCGGGCCGGGAAATCGCCGCCGGCGGTCATCGAGTGGACGAGGTAGTAGGCGACATCGACCCCGGCGAGGGCAGGGCCGAGGCTCGCCGGGTCGAGCGCGTCGGATGCCACCAGCTCGACGTTCGGCCAGCCTTCGGCCTCGAGCGGCGTGCGCCGCCGTGCTGCGCCGCGCACCCGAAAGCCGGCGGCTGCCAGCCGCGGCACGAGGTGGCGGCCGACATAACCGCTCGCCCCGAAGACCAGGACCAGCTCGCTCGCTCGTTGCCCTTCGCTCATCCCCGTCCCTGTGAGGCGACGCCACCGCTCCCCGGCATCGCTGGCCGGGCCGAGCCCGAACCACCGGCAGCTCGCACAACGCTCCCGATTTGTCGCATATCGTCCGAGACTTGCAAAGCCGATCGCGGCGTCGGCCGGGCACCGAGCTTTAGGCCATCGCCCGCGGCAATCCGGAGATGTCGATCACCTCGCCGCCGGAGCGCGCCACCATCTTCCGTGGATGGTCGATCTTCACCGCCGGCTACCGGCACCGCAATGCCGACCGGCCGTGAGCCGCTGGCGCCGCTTCGGGCCGCCCTCGCGCAAAAAGGTGTCAGGAGTCTTTTTGCCGGCGCGGGCGGCCGCGGGGCCGCAGGCTGGCGTCCAAGCCCAGTCGTTCGGCGATCGTCCGCTGCAGCGACGGCGGGCCGAACGGTGTGCCGCGCCGTGTCGCCTGGCGCAGTCGCTCGAGATCATGCGCCTCTTCGGCCGCGGTCAGCGGAGAGTCGACGAAGTCGAGCCAGTCGCGCGGTCGCGGTACGGGCGAGGCTGCGAGCGCGGGCCGAGCGACACCCGAAGCAAGCGGCGGTCGCGCCAGGCTCGACCACGGCCAGTCCCGCGCCGAAGCGACGAGGCCGGCGCGCAGCGGGTTGCGCTCGACATAGCGCAATACGGTCAACAGGTGGTCGTCGCCGGCAATCGGGAAAGAGCGATAGCGGCCCTGGTAGAGGTGTCCGTCACCTGCCGTGCCGTGCGCCGCCCGATGGCGCTGGGTGTGGGTCAGCGTCAGCCAATGAAGCAGCGATTGAATCGTGTCGTCGGCGCTCGGGTAGAAAACCAGATGCCAATGGTTCGGCATCAGGCACCAGGCGATCAAGCCGGCCTCGGGTCGCCGCTCGACAGCCGTCGCGAGGGTGACGACGAAGCGCCGCGCGTCGCTCGCCTCGGCAAAAATGGGCAGCCGGCCGTTGGCGCGGTTCAACACGTGATAGGCGAGACCGACCGGCATGATACGCGGTGCTCTGGACATGCAGCGGGCATTAGCAGGGTCGGGTCCGCGAAAAAAGACTCCTGACACCTTTTTTGCCGCGGCGCCGGCGGGAGTCGTCGTGGTTGCGGCGCCCTGACGCTTTGTCGCAGGGGCGGAGCCGTTCCGGTCGCCACGTTTACGGCACTGTGCCGAGCTGGCAAGAGAGTGCCGGCCTGCGCTCGCCCCTTCATCGCCGAGAGACGCCGCTTGACCGCCACGCCTGCCGACTTCATCGATGCCATGCGGCTCCTGCCCGCCGGCGTCACGATCGTGACCGCCGGGGTCAAGGGGCGGCGCTGCGGCTTCACCGCGACCGCCGTCTGCTCGGTCGCCGCCGAACCGCCGCATCTGCTCGTCTGCGCCAATCGCGCCATGCAGACCCACGAGATCATCCGCGAAACCGGGCATTTCGCCGTCAACCTGCTGCATGCCGATGATGCGGGGCTCGCCGACCGGTTCGGCGGGCGGACCGGGATCGAGGGCGAGGAGCGCTTTTTCGGCCGGCGCTGGACGACGCTGGTGACGGGCTCGCCGGTGCTGGCCGATGCCTGTGCGGTCTTCGATTGTGCCCTTACCGACCAGCTCGGTGTCGCCACCCACGACGTGCTCGTCGGTCGCGTGCTCGAGGTGCGGCGGTTCGGCGACGAAACCGCACTCGCCTATGTCGATCGCGACTACGGGCGGGTGACGCCCTCTGCCGAACGCTGAGCCGTCGGGCGCCATGACCTCGGACCCGCCGACCCTTCGCGACCGCTTCGCCACTGGCGACGCCCGGCTCGGGATCATCGGCATGGGCTATGTCGGGCTGCCCTTGATGCTGGCCGCGACCGCCGGCGGCTTCGAGGTCACCGGTTTCGACATCGATCGGCCGAAGGTCGAGGGGCTCAATGCCGGCCGCAGCCCGCTCCAGCATATCGGGCATGCGCGGATCCGCGCCGTCGTCGACACCGGCCGCTTTCGGGCCACCGCCGACTTCGCCGAGATCGCCGCGGTCGACGCCGTGCTGATCTGCGTGCCGACGCCCTTGGGGCCGCACCGCGAGCCGGACCTCTCCTTCGTCACCGGCACGCTCGACGCGCTGATCCCGCATCTCCGCCCCGGCTGTCTCGTCGTGCTCGAATCCACCACCTGGCCCGGCACCACCCGCGACATCGTCGTGCCGATGCTCGAGGCGGCGGGCTTCGTTTCGGGCGAGAGCGTGTTCGTCGCCTACAGCCCCGAGCGCGAGGACCCGGGCAACACGGCGTTCGTCACCGGTCGCATCCCCAAGATCATCGGCGCCGACGAGCCGCACGCCATGGCGCTCGCCACCGCTCTCTACGGCCGCTTCGTCGCCGAGCTCGTGCCGGTCGGCTCGACCGCCACCGCCGAAGCCGTCAAGCTCACCGAGAACATCTTTCGGGCGGTCAACATCGCCCTGGTCAACGAGCTCAAGCTGGTCTTCGAGCGCATGGACATCGACGTCTTCGCGGTGATCGATGCGGCCAAGACCAAGCCTTTCGGCTACATGCCCTTCTATCCCGGCCCCGGGCTCGGCGGCCACTGCATCCCGATCGACCCCTTCTACCTCACCTGGAAGGCCAAGGAGCTGGGCCTCGCCACCCGCTTCATCGAGCTCGCGGGCGAGATCAACACCGCCATGCCGGAGCACGTGGTCCAGCGTGCCGCCTGGGCGCTCGACCGGCAGCGGGGCAGGGGCCTGAACGGGGCAAAAGTCCTGCTTCTGGGCGTCGCCTACAAGAAGAACGTCGACGACATGCGGGAAAGCCCGGCCCTGGTCATTTGGCAGCACCTGGCCGCCCGCGGTGCCGAGGTCGCCTATCACGATCCGCATGTCGGGGTGATTCCGCCCACGCGCCGGCACGCCGACCTCGCCGGCGAATGCTCGGTGCCGCTCGATGCCGAACGGCTTCGGGCTGCCGATCTCGTCCTCGTCACCACCGACCACGATGCCGTCGACTACGGCCTGATCGCGGCGGAAGCCCGGCTCGTGGTCGATACGCGCAACGTCATGGCACCCTGGCGGGCCGTGCTGGCGGAGCGACTGGTCGCCGCCTGACGGCACTCAACCGCGCAGGGCAGCGAGCACTTTCTCGGCGATCAGCGTCGACACCCGCTCGTTGCTCTCGACGGTGATCCCGGCGATATGCGGGGTGAGGATCAGGTTCGGCGTGTCACGGAAGATCGCCGCCGCCTCTCGGGTCAAGGGCTCGGTGGCGAAGACGTCGAGAGCGGCCCCGGCGAGCCGGCCCTCGCGCAACGCCCGGACCAGGGCGGCTTCGTCGACGATGCCGCCGCGCGCCGCGTTGATCAGGATCGCCGAGGCGCGCATGCCGGCGATCGCCCGGGCGTCGATCAGGTTGCGGGTGCTCTCGGTGAGCGGGACGTGGAGCGAGACGACGTCGGCGGTGGCCAGGAGGTCGTCGAGCGCACACTTCGCCACCCCCTCCCAGGCGCCGTCGCCGTTCGGCACAAAAGGATCGAACGCCGCCACCCGCATGCCCAGCGCCCGGGCCTTGCCCTTGACCAGCCGGGCGATCGCCCCGAGGCCGACGAGGCCCATGGTCTTGCCGGCGAGCTCGAAGCCCATCGACGATTGTCGCGGCCAGGCCCCCTCGAGCATGGCGGCCGTGGTAAAATAGGCTCTGCGCAGCAATGCGGCGGCGGTGGTGATGACGTATTCGGCGACGGCGAGATCGTTTGCACCCGTGGCCGGGATGACCTCGATGCCGCGCCGCTTGCAGGCGTCGAGATCGATATTGTCGAGACCGACCCCGAGGCGGCCCACCACCTGGAGCTCGGGTGCCGCCGCCAGCAACTCTCGATTCACCTGGGTCCGGTTGCGGACGACGAGCGCTCGGACGTCGTCCAGGGCCGCCGCGAGCTCGGCCGGCTGATCGACCAGCGTCGGGCGGTAGTCGGTCGGATACTGCTCGGCCAGCTGGGCGACCGCGGCCTCGGCCATGAACTCGGTGATCAGCACGGTCGCCATCGTTTCGCCTCCCACAATGCCCCGTTGCCGGCCGAAGGAAGCGCTCGGACGCGCCCTGTCAAGCACCCGTTGCGCAGTTAGCATTTGCGGCGGACGGCCGATTGCGATTATTTTCGCATCTCGTTTCGGTTGCGCATGAGCGTAGGTGCCGCAACGGGGGAGCAAGAGGATGGCGAAGGGGAAGAAATCGTCCAAGTCGAGCGACGTAAAAGCGGCCTCGACGGGCAAGACAACGACGAAGAGCAAGGCCGCGAGCATTTCCGCCCTCGGCATTCCAGCACCGACGACGCTCTCGGCACTGGCCTCGCCGGCGCTGTCGGCCGAGCCGTTGACCGTTCGGCAGGGGGCGCGGCCGGCGGCCGAGACCGTGCTGTTCGTGCACGGCATCGGCAACAAGCCCGCGGCCTCGGTGCTGAAATGCCAATGGGACACGGCTCTCTTCGGGCTCGAGATGGGCGATCGCACCCGGCTCGCCTACTGGGTCGACCGTGATCGCTACCCGACCGAACAAGCCGGGACTTGTGCGGATCGTGACGACATCCCGGCCGAGGCGGTGGACACGGCATCCGCGATGGCGATCGCCGCAGGGCGGGCGGGCAGCGACGACGAGGATGCGGCAGCCGTGCGCCGGGAGATCGAGGATCTCACCGACGATCCGGCGCGGCGCGCCTTTCTCGAACGGCTCGCGACGCGCGCCCTCGACGGCAGCGATGCCGCAGCCCGTGAGGCCCCGCCGCCGGCGGTCGGCACCAAGGTGCTGCCGCTGCCGAGCTTCATGCGCCGACGCATCGTCCAGGCCACCACGCGACTCCTGCTGCGCGACGTCAACGACTTCTTCTTCGTGCCCGAGCGCCGAGCACCGATGCTGGCGTCCGTCGTCGACCGGCTGAGCTCGGGCGGCGGACCGTTCGTCGTCGTCGCGCACAGCCAGGGCACGATGATCGCCTACGAGGTGCTTCGCCAACTCGACCGGGCCGAGATCCAGGTGCCGCTCTTCGTCACCATCGGCTCGCCTCTCGGGCTCACCGAGGTCAAGGACGTGTTCCGCGAATGGACGGGCAAGAAGCGCGGCAAGTTGCCGTTTCCGCCCTGCGTCGATCGCTGGGTCAATGTCGGCGACCGCCTCGACCCGGTCGCCCTCGACAACGATCTCGCCGACGACTTCGACGGAGCCATCGAGGACCAGTCGGGCTGGTTCGCCAATACCCACTCGCCCCGCTCGCCGCATTCGGGAACCGGCTACCTGACCAACCGGGACGTGCAGGATGCGGTACGCGAGACGGTGAGCAACGCCTTCAGCCAGGCGATCGGCGGCGGCATCATCACCAAGGACCTGATCGCGCAGATGGAGGACGGCACGGCCGAGGAGCGCCATCAGGTGCTGATCCAGCTCGGTGGCACGTCGGCAGTCGGCGGTGCCGCAACGCTCCAGGCGGCGATCGAGGCGCTGGTCGAGAAGGGCGGCGGCGCGGTCGAGGACGCGCGGATCGAACCCTTGAAGCGCTTTCTTGCCGCCGATCTCACCCGGCGCGAGGTCGAAACCCTGCGCTCGCGCCATGCCGATCTCGAGATTCGCAGGGTCTGGCGCAATGCGCCCAAGCGCGCCTTCATCAATGTCTCGACCCACACCATCCAGGCGCGACCGGCGCAACTCGGCTACGATGCGACGGGCCGCGGCATTCGCTGGGCCGTGCTCGATACCGGCATCCGCGGTGATCACCCGCATTTCGAGCGCCACGGCAACGTCAAGCGGCAATGGGACTGCACCGTCCGCGGCGCACCGGCCGAGTTCGCCCCGGGCGACCCGGGCTTCGCCGATCTCGACAGGCAGGGGCACGGCACGCACGTGGCGGGCGTCATCGGTGGCCAGTTCCAGGCGATCGATCGCACCGGCGCCATCATCGACATGTGCGCCATGGCACCCGAGGTCGAGCTCTTGGGCTTCAAGGTCCTCGACGATCGCGGCTTCGGCAACGATGCCTGGATCATCAAGGCCCTGGACAAGATCGCCGCGCTCAACGATGCCTCGGCCGAGCTCTACGTCCACGGCGTCAATCTCAGCCTGGGCGGCAATTTCGACCCCTCGGTCTACGGCTGCGGCCACACCCCCTTGTGCCAGGAATTGCGCCGGCTCTGGCGGCAGGGCGTGATCGTCTGCCTCGCCGCCGGCAACGAGGGCTGGGCCGAATTGCAGACGGCGCAAGGGCTGGTCCCGGCCAACATGGACCTCTCGATCGGCGACCCCGCCAACCTGGAGGAGGCGATCGCCGTGGGCTCGGTGCACAAGGAACGACCACACACCTTCGGCATCTCGTTCTTCTCGTCGCGCGGCCCCACTGCCGACGGCCGGCGCAAACCCGACGTGGTGGCACCGGGGGAGGTGATCCTCTCGGCCAACAGCGACTGGCAGCGGGGCGGCGACGCCAGCCGGCTCGAACAGCTCTATATCGAGCTCAGCGGCACGAGCATGGCGACACCGCACGTCTCGGGCATCCTCGCGGCGTTCCTGTCGATCCGCCGCGAGTTCATCTGCTATCCGGACCGGGTCAAGCAGATCATGTTGGATACCTGCACGGATCTGAAGCGCGATCCGCAGATGCAAGGTGCGGGGCTGCCCAACCTGGTACAGATGCTGGCCAACAGCTGAAGCCGGGGCGGTGGTCGCCGGTCATCCTCGAAGCCCCAAACGCGCACGCAGCCCGTACCAGGCCGCGATCGCACTCAGGGCAGGCCGGCGCAGGGCGTGAAAGGGGATGGGCTCGAGGCCGCTCACCGGAAAGTCGAGCTCGGCGGCGTTCGTACCCGAGGCGTAGGCGGCGAGCTGCCGGCCCATCGCCGTTGCCATCGCCACGCCGCGGCCGTTGTAGCCGAGGCCGGTGACGATCCCGGGTTCCAGCTCGTGCAGATGCGGCAGGTGGTCGGCGGTCAGCGCCACGTAGCCGCCCCAGCGATACGGCCACTCGATACCCGCCAGCTGCGGAAAGAGCCGCTCGGCTGCCGACCGCAGCTCGGCCAGGCGCGACCGGACCCCGCGCGCCCCGAACGCACCCCGGCCGCCCATGAGCAGCCGGCCCTCGGCATCGCGGCGGAAATAGAGGAGCAGCCTGCGGGTGTCCGAGACGACCTGGCCCTCCGGCAGAATGGTTTTCTCGAGATTATCGGAGAGCGGTCGGGTCGCGACCTGGAGCGAAACGACTGGCACGATCGAGCGGCGCAGGCGATCGTGGAGGGCGTCGGCATAGCCGTTGGTCGCGATGACGATCCGCCGAGCGCGGAGCGCGCCCCGGTCCGTCTGCAGGCGAAAGCCGCCGCCCTGGCGCTCGATCTGCACGACCCGGCTCTCGCCGTGGATACGGGATCCTGCTCGGATCGCAGCAGCGGCGAGCCCGCGCGCGTAGCTCGAGGGATGCAGCCCACCACCCCGACGGTCGAGCAGCCCGCCGAGATAGTCGTGCGCGCCGGTGAGCTCGGCGATCCGTGCCTGGTCCAGGACCTCGACCGGGGCATCGCGTCGCGTCCAGTCCGCCGCCCGCCGCCGCACCACTGCGAGCCCGGCCGCATCGTGCGCCGCCTGGATCCAGCCGGTCCGGACGGCGCCGCAGCCGATGCCGTGCTTCGCCACGAGGTCGAAGACGAGATCCGCCGCACCGCCGGCCATGGCGACGATGCGCTGCCCCCGTTCCTTGCCGAAGCGTGCTTCGATCTCGTCCGGGTCGTGCTTGAGCCCAGGGATCACCTGCCCACCATTGCGTCCCGACGCCCCGAAGCCCGGCGCGTGTGCCTCGAGCACCATGGCCGACATACCCCGCTCGGCGAGAAACAGAGCCGTCGACAGCCCGGTATAGCCGCCACCCACCACCGCAACCTCGGCCTCCGCCTCGCCCACGAGTGGCGGGGTCGGCGGACCGGGCTCGGCCGTGGCGGCCCAGAGCGAGCGATCCGCTCCCGGGATTTCTTCGGCAATGGTCATGGTCAGCGCCCCGCCGGCCACAGATCGGCTGCCGCCGTCGGATTCCGAAAGCTGATCCGCTCAGCTCGCGGCGCGGGCCTCGAGCACGCGGTTGGGCAGCTCGACATTGACCTCGAGGGTCGAGAAGCCGGTGCCGGACTGGAAGTCGACATTGACCTTGTCCTGGTCGATCTCGACATATTTGCGGATCACCTCGAGCAGCTCCTTTTGCAGGAGCGGCAGGAAGTCGGGGCCACCGCCGCCCTGCCGGTCGAGGGCGACGAGGACGGTCAGTCGCTCGCGCGCCTTGTCGGCCGAATCGTCACGGCGACGACTGAGCCTGAACCAGTCGAAAAATCTCACGCGCTCCTCCTGAACAGCCAATCGACCAGGCCGCGCTTTTCCGGGTTGACGTAGCGGAGCTCGATGTCCTCGCCGAGCAGCCGGGCGGCGGCGTCCTTGTAGGCCTGACCCGCGTTCGACTTGTCGTCGAGAACCACCGGCATGCCGAGATTGGAGGCCTGCAGCACCGAGGTGCATTGCGGGATGACGCCGAGGACCGGGATCGCCAGGATCTCGAGGACGTCGTCGAGCTTCAGCATCTCGCCGCGCTGTACCCGGTCGAGATCGTAGCGGGTGAGCAGGAGATGCGTCTTGACCGGCGTGTCGCCGTGCTCGGCGCGCTTCGACTTGCTGGAAAGAATACCCAGGATGCGGTCGCTGTCGCGCACCGAGGAGACCTCGGGATTGGTGACGACGATCGCCTCGTCGGCGTTGTAGAGCGCCATATAGGCACCCTTCTCGATGCCCGCCGGGCTGTCGCAGATGATGTAATCGAACTGCTTTCTCAGCTCCTCGATGACCTTCTCGACACCTTCCGGGCTCAACGCGTCCTTGTCCCGGGTCTGCGAGGTCGGCAGGATCCAGAGATTGTCGACGCGCTTGTCCTTGATCAGCGCCTGGTTGAGACGGATGCCGTCATTGATGACATTGATGAAATCGAAGACGACCCGGCGCTCGCAGCCCATGATCAGATCGAGATTCCTGAGACCGACGTCGAAATCGATGATCACGGTCTTGTGGCCGCGCAGCGCCAGGGCCGTGCCGAGGGCGGCGGCACTCGTGGTCTTGCCGACCCCGCCTTTGCCCGATGTGACGACGATGACCTTCGACAAGTTCTGCTCCTCCTGGTGAGCCGGGCAGCGGCCGGGCCGCTGTCGGGTATCGGGACAGGGCGACCGCAGACGCCCTGCGAATCTCAGGGCAGCGGCTCGACCTTCAGCCGCTCGGCGGCGAGTGAGGCGCGCACCCGCTTGCCGAGCAGTCGCGCATCGAGCTCCTCGCTGACCTGATGAATGCCGGCGATCGAGAGCAGCTCGGCGTGCAGCTGCTCGCAAAAGATCATCGCCTGCTCGTCGCCGTTCATGCCGGCAAAGGCACGACCGCGGAGCGGCGCGTAGACATGGATATGCCCGGCCGCGGCTACCTCCGCCCCGGGACTCACCGGCGCCATCACGACGAGATCGCCGTCCGGCGCCACCACCTGCTGACCGCCGCGCACCGGCTCGCGGATCACCTTGCCGGCCGGCCGCCGGGTCGGGGTCGCTGTCGTCTTCGAGCCCGCGCGACCGGCTCGGGTCGGATCGTCGCCACCGGCACTACCCGCACCGAAAATCGCGAGGCCCAGACCGACGGCCGCCTCGTTCCAGTCGGGCGAGCCGTTCTGCAGCCCCACCGGCACCACGCGATGCTCGCGCAACCGCTCGACGATCTCGGCAAGACACTCGGGCGACTTCGCCTTGACTGCACCGCCATCGAGCACGATCGGCGCGTTCCTGAAAAAATCCGGCGCATGCGCGACCTTCTCGAGCAGACCGGTGAAGAAGGCCGGATCGTCGGGGCGCAGGATCTTCAGCGCGAGCAGCGTCTGCAGCGAGCCACGGATCTGAAAGGGCAGCCCGCTACCCGCCTTGGACGCTTCTTCGGCAGCCGACAATTTCACTCCAACCCCCTAGACGGATCGGCCTCGAGACAAACATCACCTTGCCTGATCCTTGTAGGCCGATCGCTTCTGCAACACAAGATGTTGTGTTTTCCTATCCGTCACCCGGCGGCCGTCGCCAGCACCCGCCCGGCTGCCGCCGTTCTGCCCCATTCGTCGAGCGCCGCCAAGGCGCGCAACGCCATGGCGCGCTTTCGCTCGTTCTTTTTCACCTTTTGGTCGAGCGGCGGAAAGAGGCCGAAATTGATGTTCATCGGCTGAAAGGTCGACGCGTCCGCCCCGCCGGTGATGTGGCGGATCAGGCTGCCGTGCGCCGTCTCGGCCGGTGGCAGCGGCAGTTTCCCGCCCTTGGCCTCGGCTGCCGCCAGCCGACCCGCCACGAGGCCGACCGCCGCACTCTCGATATAACCCTCGCAGCCGGTGATCTGCCCGGCCATCCGGACATGCGCGGCCACTTTCAGCCGCAGTTCCTCGTCCAGCAGGCGTGGGCTGTTGATGAAGGTGTTGCGGTGCAGCCCGCCGAGCCTGGCGAACGCCGCCTGCCCGAGGCCGGGGATCATCCGGAACACCCGGACCTGTTCGCCGTGGCGCAGCTTGGTCTGAAAGCCGACCATGTTGTAGAGCGTGCCCAGCGCGTTGTCCTGGCGGAGCTGGACCACGGCATGCGGCCGCTTGCCGGTCCGGGGATCGGTCAGGCCCACGGGCTTCATCGGCCCGAAACGCAAGGTGTCGGGCCCGCGCTCGGCCATCACCTCGATCGGCAGGCAGCCCTCGAAATAGGGCGTCGTGGCCTCCCATTCCTTGAAGCTGGTCTTCTCGGCGGCGAGCAGGGCGTCGATGAACGCCTCGTATTGCGCCTGGTCCATCGGGCAGTTGATGTAGTCCGCGGTGCCGCCGCCCGGCCCCTCCTTGTCGTAGCGCGACTGGAACCAGGCGATGTCGAGATCGATCGTCTCCTTGTGGACGATGGGGGCGATCGCATCGAAGAAGGCGAGGGCATCCTCGCCACCCGCCTCGCGAATCGCTGCGGCCAGGGCAGGGGCGGTGAGCGGCCCCGTGGCGACGATGGCGAGACCCGCTTCGGACGGTGGCAACCCGGTCACCTCCTGCCGGACGATCTCGACCAGCGGATGCGCCAGGAGCCGCTCTTGGACGAGCCCCGCGAACACGTCGCGATCGACCGCCAAGGCGCCGCCCGCCGGCAGCTTCGCCCGGTCACCCGCCCACATCACCAGCGAGCCCAGCCGCCGCATCTCCTCGTGCAACAGGCCCACGGCGTTGCCCATGGCATCGTCGGAGCGAAAGGAATTGGAGCAGACCAGCTCGGCCAAGCGGTCGGTCCGGTGCGCCTCGGTCTTGCGCACCGGCCGCATTTCGAAGAGCCGGACCGGCACGCCGGCTTCGGCCAGCTGGAAGGCGGCCTCGGAGCCCGCGAGACCACCGCCGACAACGGTGACGGGTCGCATGCTGTTTTCCAATGGTTGCCCGATGGAGGCTTGCCTCATGTGGGCTTGCGCGATGGTTGCAAATCGGCTGCGGTTCGCCTGGATACCGAACGCAGCGGAGGTGAGCAAGCCCATGGACCCGGATCGGATCATCCAGACCCTCGACATGCGCCCGCATCCCGAGGGTGGCCACTATGTCGAGACCTACCGAGCACCTGCGGCCGGCGACGATCGCCCTGCCTGCACCGCGATCTACTTCCTGCTGCGCGCCGGCGAACGCTCGCACTGGCACAAGGTGGACGCGGTCGAAACCTGGCTCTGGCACGCCGGCAGCCCGCTTCGCCTCTCGATCGAGGACCGCGACATCGCCCTCGGCCCCGACGTTACGCAGGGCGAGGCCCCGCAGGCCGTCGTGCCGAAGGACGCCTGGCAGGCGGCCGAGAGCCTGGGGGCCTGGACCCTGGTCTCCTGCATCGTCGCCCCGGGCTTCCGCTTCGCCGGCTTCGAACTGGCGCCCGAAGGCTGGTCCCCGCCCGGTCGCTGAAGCCTACTCGGCCGCCTGCGCCTGTCGCACGGTGCGGCGCGGGATGCTGGTGGCGGTCAGGATCGTCAAAAGCGTCACCCCGGCGACCAGCGGGAAGAAGGCCCGGGCGTGGCCGGCATCGAGGAGCCAGCCGATCAACAGCGGCATCAGCGTCGCCCCCAGATCGAGGCCCGAATAGACGAAGCCGTAGACCTTGCCGCTGCTGCCGGGGGGCGTGGCGCTTCTGACCAGCATGTCGCGGGCCGGCGTGGTCATGCCCTGCAGGGCACCGGCGATGGCGAGCACACCGAAGAGTGCGGCTGGTGCCATCGGCACGTAGCCGACGACGAGCAGGAGGCCGGCGCTGAGGGCCAGGCCCAGGGCGATGATCGCCTGAAACCGCCCGCTCGCATCGGCCATCACCCCGCCGCCCAGCGTGCCCATCGCACTGCCGAGCATGAAGGCGGTGATCGTGCCCGTGGCGATCACCATGGGCGTGCCGAAGAGCTCGTGCAGCGCCAGAGGCATGAAGCTCTGCACCGCGAGAAAGCCCGCCGCCTGCAGCGTGAAGAAGGCGAAGCAGAGAAGGATCGGGGCGGAGAGAAAGAGCCCGATCACCGCCCCCAGCACCTGCCGCCGGGCGGCCGCATCGCCGGTGCTGGCCTGGCCCGGGGTCTCGAGCGCGCGCCGGCTGACCAGCACCATGAGGGTCAGGCCGAGACCGATCAGCGCCGCCAGCACCAGGGCGAAGCGCCAGGAGACGAGTGCTGCGGACGAGGCCATGATCAGCGGCGCGATCGCCCAGCCGATCGTGCCGCCGATCGTGTGCACGCTGAACGCCCGCGCCATCCGGCTGGGGGTGATGTGATGGTTGAGGATGGCGTAGTCGGCAGGGTGGAAGACCGAGTTGCCGAGGCCGAGCAGCACGGCTGCCGGCAACAGCGCCCAATAGGCGGGGGCCGCCGCGATCAGCAGCGCACCGGAGGTCAAACAGGCGAGCCCGACGGCCAGCACCCGCGCGGCGCCCACCCGATCGACCAAAAAGCCGACCGCCGCCTGGGCGAGGCCGGAGACGGCGAAGAAGACGGTCATGACCAGGGCGAGCTCGGTGTAGCTGACCCCGAACGCCTCGCGCAGCCAGGGAAACAGCGGCGGCAGCACGAGGTGGAAGAAATGGCTGCCGCCGTGCGCGGTGCCGACCACGCCGATCACCTTGAGATCGCGTTCGAGCCCTGTGGCCGATGCAGGCATGCCGTCTTTCGCCCCCCGTAACCGTCGAACCGCCGATGTAGGCCGTTGCGGTCGCGTTGACCAGGGTGGTGGCACTGGCCGAATTCGCGCAATAGGCGAAACAAGCTCTTGCAATCAACTAAGGCGACAAACTAGCATGGTTCGGGTGGGCTATCGCCCAACGTGGTGGGCGATCCGTGAAAACGAGGGAGTGTGACGCATGCGGGTGCTGGTGACAGGCAGCGACGGCTATATCGGGCAGGTCCTCGTCCCCTGTCTGCAGGCAGCGGGGCACGCGGTGATCGGCCTCGATTGCGGTCTGTTCAGCGGCTGCGACCTGCCCGGCCAGCCACGCCCGCGGGTCCGGACGATCGACCGGGACATCCGCGAGGTCGAGCGCCGCGACCTCCACGGCATCGAGGCGATCGTCCACCTCGCGGCCCTCTCCAACGATCCGCTGGGCGATCTCGACCCCGATCTCACCTGGTCGATCAACCACCGGGCCACCCTGCGCCTGGCCGAGCTCGCCCGCGATGCCGGGGTGCGGCGCTTTCTCTTCTCGTCCTCCTGCAGCAATTACGGTGCCGCCGGCGACGACTATCTGGACGAAACCGCACCGCTGGCCCCGGTCACCCCTTATGCCGAGAGCAAGGTCCGGGCCGAGCATGACCTTTCGGCTCTCGCCGCCGGCGGCTTCGCCCCGACCTATCTGCGCAGTGCCACGGCCTATGGGCTGTCACCACGGCTGCGCGGCGATCTCGTCGTCAACAATCTCGTCGGCTATGCGGTGACCACGGGGCGCTGCCAGCTGCTCAGCGACGGCCGGGCCTGGCGCCCGCTGGTGCATGTCGAGGACATCGCCCGGGCCTTCGCCGCGGTGCTCGAAGCGCCGCTCGACCAAATCGCCGATGTCGCCCTCAATGTCGGCGACACGGCCGAGAACTACCGGGTGCGGACGATCGCCGAGCGGGTCGCCGACGAGGTGCCGGGCGCCGTCGTCGGCGTCGCCGACACGGCCGGGCCGGATGGGCGCAACTACCGGGTCGACTGTGCGAAGATCCGCCGGGTGCTGCCCGGCTTTCGGCCGCGCTGGACCCTGCGCGCCGGGATCGCCCAGCTGCACCGCGCCTACCGCGCGGCCGGTCTCACCGAGCAGACGTTCTTCAGCGAGCGCTATTTCCGGATCCGCCACATCCAGGGCCTGTTGCAGCGCGGCGAGCTCGATACGCGGCTGCGGCGCCGGGTACTCGCCGCTACGGCTTGACGATCTCGGTGCGGTGGACGCCCAGGGCCTTCGCCACGTTCTTCAGCCGGGTGCGCACCGGCTCGGTTTCCGGCACGTCCTCGAGGGTCGAGACGACGAGGCGCAGCGTGTCGCCGGCGAGCGCCAGTCGGGCATGGGCCAGCAGTTCCGGCACGCTGCCGGAAAAGCGGTAGCCGAGCTGCAGTGCCCGGCCCAGAACCAGGGCACGCTGGCGCGCCGCCGGCGCCAGCAGTTGCAGAATCGGCTGAATCTCGGGCTCGTTCTCGTTGCCGCCGTAGCGGCTGAAGATGGTCGCAGCGAGAAACACCCGCTCGGCGTGATCGAGGCCGACGAACGGGAACTGGGTCAGCCGATGAAAGCTCTGCAGGGCCCTGAGCTCCGGATGATCACGCCAGCCGAAATCGGAGAGCTCGCAGGCCGCGAGCCGCAGCCGCGCCTCGGCCTCGGTCTCGCCGGCAAAGAGCGGTGCCGTCCAGGCCTGCATGGCCTCGCCGATATGCGGCACCCGCGCCCGCGGCCGGCCGAAGGCGGCCGCCCCCACGAGCAGCGGGTCGAGCGCCTGCTCGGCCGCCGGTAGACAGGCGTAGAGCCAGCCCTCGCGCAGGCCGAGGGCGGAAAAGACCACGCGCTCCGGGCTCATCGCCTTCAACAGCCGGTCGAGCACCAGCGCCGCCGCCTGAATCGTGTCGGCGCGCCGCGACGGCACGCCCGGCAGGCTGCGGACGGCGGCCGGGTCGGTCTTCACGATGGTCTTGGCCAGGCTGCGGGCGGTCGCGAGATCGAGCTCCAGCCCGTGCACGATCTTGAGCGGGGCGTCGGTCATCGCGAGATGCACCCGGGCCAGCGCCCGCCAGCCACCGCCGACGACGTAGAGGCACGTCGCCGGTGCGGCGCCGTCCCACGGCCGATCGGCGAACATCCCGTCGACCCGATCCCGCAGCGCTTTGGGATCGCGGGCCATCGGCGCGCGCAGCCGCAGCGCGCCCAGCGGCAGACTGGCGAAATCCTCGCTCGGCGCGGCCTTGCCGTGCGGATCGGTCGCCAGGCTGGTGAGCTCCAGACTGCCGCCGCCGAGGTCGCCGACGATGCCCGCCGGCCGCCAGAACCCGGCGACCACGCCCTGCGCCGCGTAATGCGCCTCCTCCGCGCCGCTGAGGATCCGGACCGTCCGCCCGGTCCGGTCGGCGATCGCGCCGATCAGATCGTCGCCGTTGGCCGCACGGCGTACCGCCTCGGTGGCCAGGATGTCGATCCGATGCGCCTGCATCGCCTGGGCGATGGCGCAGTAGCGATGGACGGCGTTGACCGTGGCGGCGATGGCGTCCTCGGGCAGCAGGTCGCTGCTGTCGAGGTCGCGGCCGAGGCCGCAGAGCGACTTCTCGTTGAAGCGAGGAAAGGGGGCTCGGCTCAGATCGTCGTAGATGACGAGCCGGACCGAGTTCGAACCGATATCGACGACCGCGATCGGCGCCTGCGCCGCTGCCCTGTCCGGCTTCGCCGCCGGCCGCTGCCGGCGCCGCACGGCCACGCTGCCCGCCGTCACCCGCGCTCACCCGTCCCGGCATTGCCGCCGACGACGAGCTGCAACCGCTGTGCGCGCCGCTTGCCCTTGCGCAGGGCACTGCCGCGCCCGGAAAGGCTCGGGTTGGTCATGAAATAGGTGTGCGCGGCAAACGGTTCGCCCTCGGGGGTGATCCGCGCGTAGCTGCCGTCCGGCCGCAACAGCCAGCTCTGCGCGGTGTCCTTGAGATTGGCCACCATGATCTGCGACAGCACCTGTTGGTGCACCGTCTCGTTCTCGATCGGCACCAGCGTCTCGACGCGGCGCGACAGGTTTCTGGCCATCCAGTCGGCCGAGGAGATGAAAACCAGCGCCTGCTTCGACGGCAGCCCGTGCCCGTTGCCGAAGCAGATGATCCGCGAATGCTCCAGGAACCGGCCGATGATGCTCTTGACCCGGATATTCTCCGAGAGTCCGGGCACGCCGGGCCTGAGACAGCAGATGCCACGAACCACGAGGTCGATCGCCACACCCGTCTGGCTCGCCTGGTAGAGTTTTTCGATCACCTCCTCGTCGACCAGCGAGTTGAGCTTGGCCCAGATCGCCGCCTTGCGGCCGGCCCGGGCGTGCGCACACTCGGCCTCGATCAACTCGAGCAGCCGCTGACGGAGATCGACCGGCGCGATCGCGATCTTCTCCAGCCGCCGCGGCTCGGCGTAGCCGGTCATGTAGTTGAAGGCGCGGGCGGCATCGCGGGCGAGCGACGGGTCGCAGGTGAAGAACGACAGGTCGGTGTAGATGCGCGCGGTGATCGGGTGGTAGTTGCCGGTGCCGAAATGGCAGTAGCTGCGCAGCCGGCCGGCCTCGCGGCGCACCACCATCGACACCTTGGCGTGGGTCTTGAGGTCGATGAAGCCGTAGATGACCTGCACGCCCGACCGTTCGAGGTCGCGCGCCCACTGGATATTCCGCTCCTCGTCGAACCGCGCCTTGAGCTCGACGAGTGCCGTCACCGATTTGCCGGCATCGGCCGCATCACAAAGGGCGCCGACGATCGGCGAGCCCTCGGAGGTCCGATAAAGCGTCTGCTTGATCGCCACCACGTCCGGGTCGCGTGCCGCCTGATGCAGGAACTCGACCACCACGTCGAAGCTCTCGTAGGGGTGGTGGACGATGAAATCCTTCTGCCGGATCGCCGCGAAACAGTCGCCGCCGAAATCCTTGATCCGCTCGGGATAGCGCGGGCTGAACGGCTTGAAGACCAGATCGCGGCGGTCCTTGACGATGATCTCCTTGGTGTCGACCAGCCCGAGAATGCCGTCGAGCGCGAACACGTCCTCGGCCTCGACATCGAGCTGGCGCATCAAGAACGCGCGCAGCTCCGGCGACATGCTGGCATCGGTGGTGAGCCTGATGACATGGCCGCGCCGCCGCCGCTTCAACAAGGTCTCGAACAGCCGGACCAGATCCTCGGCTTCCTCCTCGATCTCGATATCGCTGTCCCGAATCACCCGGAAATAGCCGTAGCCCTTGACCCCGAAGCCCGGAAACAGGAGATCGGCCCAGCGCGCGATCAGCGATTCGAGCGGCAGAAAACGCGTCGCGTCGCCGGGCAAGCGGATGAACCGGTCGATCTTGCCGGGCAACAGCACGAGGCCGATGAGATCCTCGTCGCGGTTCTGGGTGAGTTGCAACACCACGCCCATGCCGCAATTGGCGATGAACGGAAAAGGATGCGCCGGGTCGATGGCGATCGGGGTGAGAACCGCGAGCGCCTCGTCGGCGAACCGGTCGCGCAGCTCTCGCCAGTCCGTCTCGGACACTGCGTCGGCATCGAGCACACTGATGCCTTCGAGCCGAAGCTGCGCCGAAAGCTCGTGCCAGATCCGCTGCTGCTCGTTCATCAACCGAGCCGCCCGCTCGTTGATGGCTGCCAGCTGCTGGACCGGCGTCAACCCGTCCTGGCTCTCGGTCGTCACCCCGGCGTCCGCCAGGCCCTTCAAGCCGGCGACGCGGACCATGTAGAACTCGTCGAGATTGCTCGCCGAGATGGAGAGAAAGCGCAACCGTTCGAGCAGCGGATGCGCCGCGTTGGTCGCCTCCTCCAGCACCCGCTCGTTGAAGGCGAGCCAGGAGAGCTCGCGATTGAAGAAGTGCTCCGGCCGCACGGCGGCGGGCTCGGGGGTCGCTGCCTCGCGCGAGCGCTCGCGCTCGGCCACAGGTGAGACCGGCTCGACACTCCGGTTCAAAATCGGTTGCTCGTCGGTCATCGCTTTCCGCCAAATGGTTTCAACCGATCCGCCCCGTCGCTATTCGTTTTCGACCATCATGATGGTACAAATCGCTCGGGCGGCTGTCATGCGCCGGCGCAACGGCCGCCGGTCGTCACCTCGGTTGGGAGTATCATGCGCGAGCTTCTCGTCCTGCGCCACGCCAAATCCCGATGGGACCAGCCATCGGTCGACGACCACGATCGCAGTCTGACACCACGCGGCGTCACGGCGGCGCGCAAAATGGGTGCGCTGATCGCCGACCACGGGTGGCTGCCCGACTGCATCCTCTGCTCGACCGCGGTGCGGGCCCAGGAGACCCTGGCACTGGCCCGCGAGACTTGGCCGGGCGCAGCAGAGATCCCCAAAAACGATCTGGCCACCCTCTACCTCGCCGCACCGAGCCGGATTTTGGAGATCGTTCGCCGCCAGCCGGACGAATGCCGGCGGATGATGATCATCGGCCACAACCCCGGTCTGCAGAGCTTCGTGGCCCGGCTCGCCGGCCACGGTGACAAGACGCAGCGGATCGCGATCGAAACCAAGTTCCCGACCGCCGCCCTGGCGCTCCTCGCCTTCGACGTCGACACCTGGGGCGAGATCGGCTGGACCATCGGCCGGCTCGTCGACTATCGGACGCCGCGCCGAAGCGAAGCGGCGCCGGACTGAGAGCCCTCTCTGATTGGGGTCGTTGGTGTCAAGCTGCTCCGCTTCTTTCGCCAACCATCGTCTCGACCCGTTCCTGCGGGTCACGCGCTTCTCTTCGCGGTCG
>Ga0081527_100108_pt1 | contig 68618 bp, 66 predicted proteins | sample HotLakmasection5_FD_70992 | JGI IMG/M metagenome (GOLD analysis project Ga0081527, IMG submission 70992) | Hypersaline microbial mat communities from Hot Lake, Washington, USA - Section #5 (SPADES assembly) (version 2) | ecosystem: Environmental > Aquatic > Non-marine Saline and Alkaline >...
TTCCCTGATTTTAGAAAAATATCTCGAAAAAGCAAGATAAAATTTTTCAAATTGCAATGAAATTAAGAATATTTAAGCAAAACAATGAGTTGTGCAGTGGTCTTGTTTTTGAATTTATTTCCTTATGTTTTTTGCCCAGAAGCACTCTGAGCATATTTTCAACTCAGCAGGATTTAATTCATCCTTACTTGTTTTTGAACATGGACAAATATTGTCCTGTGGACTCAAGCAGTGTTTTTGGTTAATTTCAGTCGATTTTAGTTTATAAAAACTGACTTCTCTTTTAGTTTTTTCCATTTTTTCAAATAAATTAATTTGCGGTTAAAGAAAGTTGTCGGACTTCTTCTGCAATAGCATGCCCCATCTCCATTGTGGAGGCATTGCCGCCGAGGTCGCCGGTAACTTTTTCACCTTTTCCTGTAACTGTATTTACCGCATTATAAAGATTTTTGGCTGCTTTGTCCTCGCCCAGGTGAGCAAGCATCATAGCGGCAGAAAGAATAAGAGCTGCCGGATTTGCCCGGTTCTGCCCTTTAAGGTCAGGGGCGCTTCCGTGGACAGGCTCAAAGATAGCGGTTTCTGTCCCGATATTTGCGCCCGGAGCAACACCCAGCCCGCCTATTAAACCGGCTGCCAGATCAGAAACTATATCTCCGTACATATTGGGCAGGACAAGCACATCATAATTCTCAGGGTTCTGCACAAGCTGCATGCACATGTTATCTACAAGCACTTCTTCATACCGGATTTGTGGGTATTTTTCCGAAATTTTCCTCGCAGCTTCCAGAAAAAGCCCGTCTGACAGTTTGCAAATATTAGCTTTGGTCACAGCTGTAACTTTTTTCCTGTTTTCTTTTACAGCATAATCAAAAGCAAACTTCACAATGCGCTCTGAAGCACCTCTGGTGATCCTTTTTATGGACTCGGCAGTATCAGTATCAATTTGTCTTTCAATGCCTGCGTACAGGTCTTCTGTGTTCTCTCGTACTATTACAAGATCAATATCCTCAAATCTTGATTTTACACCTTTTATAGTTTTTACCGGCCTTAAATTAGCGTAAAGCTCAAGTTCCTTTCTCAAAGCAACGTTAACGCTCCTGAACCCTGTTCCTATAGGAGTTGTTAAAGGCCCTTTCAGTGCTGTTTTATTTTTTCTTATGGAATTCAGTACTGACTCAGGAAGCGGAGTCCCTTCTTTTTCTATGACTTCTGCCCCTGCGTATACTTTTTCCCATTTTATTTCCACACCTGTAGCCTCTACTGCCATAAGCATAGCCTCGGTAATTTCCGGGCCTATGCCGTCGCCGGGGATTAAAGTAATATTATACATTTTTATACCTCATTAACTATGCTTATACCAGCTGGAAATCACCGTGCTTCTCAATATGTTTTGCAAGACCGCCATCATTGAGGATTTTTACCATAACATCCGGTAATGGAGTCATTGGAATTTCAGTTTTCTGTGTTTTATTTTTGATAATCCCTGCTGTGAGGTCTAACTCAAGCTTATCGCCCTGGTTTATTTTATCAGTATCGCATTCCACTACCAGAAGTCCGATATTTATAGCATTCCTGAAGAAAATTCTTGCAAAAGACTTGGCCAAAACCGCATTAACGCCTGCGATCTTTAACACCTGCGGGGCATGCTCTCTTGAAGAACCCAAACCAAAGTTATTACCTGCAACTACAAAATCATCCGGGCTCATTTTTGAGGCAAACTCGGGGTCTGCGTCTTCCAGGACGTGTTTTGCAAGCTCGGGCAAGTTTGTCCGCAAATGGAACAGCCTTCCCGGCGCTATATGGTCAGTGCTTATATTATCGCCAAATTTCCACGCTTTTCCCTGTTTTATCATTATTTCTCTCCTTAAATATACTTTTCAAAAGGATAAACTCTCTGCTCAGCCATAGCCATTAAAAGATTGCGAGGGTCAGAAATTACCCCGGTAATTGCGCTGTATGCTGCAACTGCCGGAGAGCTAAGGTAGATATTCCCCTTTGGATTGCCCATCCTGCCTTGAAAATTTCTGTTCTGTGTAGAAAGACAAACTTCATCATCGCCGAGGATTCCGGCATGAACCCCGACGCATGGCCCGCATCCCGGTGTATTAACAGCAGCACCTGCTTCAACAAGGGTTTCCAGAGTGCCTTCCTTTGTTGCCTGAAGGAAAACTTCCCTCGACGCCGGTACTACCAGCAGTCTTACATCCTTATGAACCTTTTTATCCTTTAAAATCTCGGCTGCTATACGCAAATCTTCAATCCTGCCGTTGGTACAGCTTCCTATGAATACCTGGTCAACTTTTATATCTTTTAGCTCAGAGGCTAATGCAATGTTATCCACGGTATGCGGACAGGAAACCGTCGGCTCCAGCTTTGAAGCGTCTATTTGAATTACCCTTTCGTACTCTGCATCCGGGTCAGCTTCTATTAAACGGAACTTATCGCCCCTGCCCCGGGATTCCAGATACTCCCTGGTAATCTCGTCAGAAGCTATTATGCCTGCCTTGCCCCCGGCTTCGACCGCCATATTGGACAGGCAGAACCTATCTGTCATGGGCATTTTCCTGATGGTATCCCCGGTGAATTCCAGAGCCTTATATGTTGCGCCGTCTGCTCCTATTAAGCCGATCAGGTGTAAAATCAGGTCTTTCGCATAAACCCCGGGCTGAAAATCGCCTGTAACTTCAACTTTAAATGTTTCAGGAACTTTAAGCCACACTTTGCCTAGAGCTATTGCAATTCCTACATCAGTTGAGCCCATGCCGGTTGCAAAAGCGCCAAGTGCGCCGGAAGTGCAGGTATGAGAATCTGCACCGACCAGGATTTCACCTGGATTAACATAGTCTTCTACAAGCCTCTGGTGACATACGCCTTCACCGACTTCTGAAAGGATTGCCCCTGTCTTCTTAGCAAAATCCCTGAGAATTTTATGTGCGTTGGATAGCTCTTTTCTCGGGCTTGGTGCGGCATGGTCTATGAATAAAATTGTTCTTTCCGGGTTCTTTACCTGTTCAAGATTAATTTTCCGGATTTCCTGAACTGTCAAAGGGCCTGTCCCATCCTGAACAGCAGTAACATCAACATCCGCCACCACGAATTCGCCCGCTTTAACGTTTTTTTGGCAGTGCTCGCCGATAATCTTTTCTATAATTGTTTTTCCCATATCAAACCTCTTCTGATGAATTTAAATCTTATATTTAACAAAGGACTGGTGTTTAGCTTATATTGCAAGCACCAGCCCTGAGAAATTATTTGAAATAATAAATAGTTAATTATTGTATCGGCATTTCCTGCTGGCCTTTAGGCTGTTGTTCCTGTTGTTCTTCCATTTGTTGTTTATGTTTCATAAGGGCTTTGTCTCTCTCAACTCTTCTCTTGATAGCTCCTACCGGTACATAATATGGAGTTACGGTCATTATTTTCGCCGCAATATCCGGGTAATCATAAATGAATTTCAATTCATAATCCAGCAACGGCTTCTGGGTATGTACGTTTGCATATCTTGCAAGCTCCAGAATGTTCCTGGCCTCGTCTTCATCGTGGAATTCAAGTTCCAGTTTTTCATAAACGTTTCTGAATCCTTTGATTCCGCCGTACTCGCCGACTGTAATAAGCCTTCCTGTTTCAACAACTTCCGGCTGGCCTCTTCCAAGTTCCTCATAGTCATATAGTTCATAGTTTCTTCTGTCTTTAAGAGCTCCATCAGCGTGAATACCTGATTCATGAGCAAATGCATTATCGCCTACCGCAGGCTGGTTAATAGGAATAGGCACTCCAAACGCATAAGATGTGTATTTTGCAAGAGTCCAGGCTTCGCAGAGGTCAATATTATCATCAAATTGATATTTTCCTTCAAAACCGCTGGATTTATGTAATGCTAAAAGACAGGATACAAGATCAGCGTTTCCTGCTCTTTCGCCCATTCCATTGATAGCTGTATTGATATAAGCATCAACACCGGCGTCAATCGCTGCTTTAGCTCCCATTATGGAGTTTGCTACAGCCATACCAAGGTCATTATGATAATGAAGTTCAATAGGAATACCCACTGCTGAAGCCAGGTTGAAAATTCTTGAATAAGTTGTGTGCGGATCATCGTATCCCAAAGTATCACAGTACCTGATTCTGTGTGCTCCGTGTTCTTTTGCTGCTATAGCAAACTGAATAAGAAATTCTTCGTCTGTCCTGGAGGCGTCCTCTGCATTAACCCCTACTGTAAGCGCGCCGCAGGATAATGCCGCATCAACTGCGTCTGTCATCTGCTTGATGATATCTTCTTTGTTTTTAGAACCCTTGAATTTACCCTGTATCATCTGCTCTGAAGTTGATACAGAAAGGTTTACATGCTGGAGTCTGGGAACATTCTGGAAAGCTTCATAAACATCGCTTGCCAGTGCTCTCATCCAGCCGCTAAGTTTTGTTTTTGTAATAACTCCCCTGTCTACCAGTTGAAGGTTAGCGTTTAAGTAGTTAATTTCGTGTCTTGTGTTAGGAAATCCGAATTCTGACTGGCTTATTCCCATGTCATTAAGAAGCATATTGATCATACTTTTTTGAAGTTTTGCAAGTCCTAATCTGGAAGTCTGTACCCCATCCCTGTTTGTAACGTCAACTATATATATTTTATTATTTGACATCTCAATCTCCTTTCATACTCTTTCCCAAGGATTTTACCATAATTACAATTATCCTCAAACAATAAATACACTTTTTACTGTTAAAAATAAATAGGCTCGGATTAATTATTAATATTTGTAACGAAATATTCTTAAAAATCAAGTTTTATAAGGATTTTGTCGATTTTTATAGAGAAGCCACATTTGGTTTTGGGCTATAAATCGTCATTTACTATAAAAATTAGGGAGACGTATATGGATTTTTACAGTACATACTATAAAAAACGGACTAATTACGACCAAATACAGGTATTGAAGGATAAATTCCAGAGCCTTGATGTAAACGGCGACAATGCTCTTAATAAAAACGAACTGGCAAATATTTTTACCGGCCAAAACCTGACCCAGCAGGAAAAAGAATTTCTTCTGCAAGGCGTGGACGGCAATGACGACAATTTTATTACCTATCTGGAATTTTCTCCCGCTTTTATAGAATTTGACGTTGACCAGAACGCTGAAATTTCCGGGGATGAATTTGACCTTGTCAAAGACAGGCTTGACGAACTTGAAAAACAGCTGGCTATAAACGATCAATACCAGATACTCAATGATCTTGATGCCACTCAAGAGCAAAAAGAGCAGGCAAAGCATAATATAAAGGTCTATAACGCTGAAAGAAACATAATTTATGATGAAATGAACGTACAGAGAAAATCCATTTTAATAAGCGATAAAGAAGTAACAATACAGGAAATCCAGGATTTTATAGACAACAATACTCTTCTGGAATACGAAGAAGCCAAGAAATACAAGGAAATTGAAGAGCTCAGTGTCGAAAAGAATATATTGCTGAAGAAAAAAGCAATTGCCCAGAGAAAACTTGAGCTTGATCAGACAAAGCTGGAAATAATAAATAAGGAATTTGCACTGGAAAACGCAGCAGATCCCAATGTAGCCGAGGAGCTGCAAAAAGACCTTGATGTACTTTCTTATGAAAAAATGAGCAATGAAAATGAATTAAATCTTGCGGAAAGGGAACTTGATATACATCATAAAAATGTGAGGATTGAAGAAAAGGAAAATCTCTTAACAAAGTTCTTTGTGCCGGAAATCGTCAAAGACCAGACCAGAAAAGACCTTGATAAACTCCGTGATGAAAGATTACTGCTGAACCACAGAGTTGATTTATTCGACAAAGTCAGCACTCTCTCAGAAATAAGGGCAGACCTGATAGAAAAGATTTATGAATATAACCATACCCAGGACACGCAGCAACAACAGCAATTGCTTCAGGAAATCCAGCAGCTTGAAGAACAGAGAGATCTTCTACAGCTGCAGGCAACAATAGTTTCCAAACAGGTTGAACTTGTTGATAAGCAAATACAGCTTAAAGAAGTTATTCCAAAGAGCAATCACAAGCCATTCGACGAAGTAAGGGCAAACCTTGAAGCGGAAATTTCCGCTCTTGAGCAGGAAATAGCTGATCTGCAATCACAGTTGCCATAAACTTATATGCCCATGATAAATTAGTAGGAAGATAATGTAATTCTTATTTAAACGAGTCATGGGTGTAATACTTTTTATAATTTCGTTTGCTCTGGTCATAGCATCCTCTTATCTTTTAACTTCTACGTTAAAAGAGGATAAACCCGCAAAATATCTTGTTTATTTTGGAATAACTGTTGTTTCGCTGGTTATTATCCAATTTGAAGTATTGTCTATCATCGAGTCTATTCATATAGGCGGGATTTTAACAGCCAATTTTATGATTTTCCTGACGGCTCTCTGGTTCTGGAACTATAAAGGACGGTATTTGCTGAACATTTCAGGAATCGAAGATTTTAGAAACAGGATTAATTTTGCGTTTAAACGTGATAAAATTCTTTTTATTCTTTATATAACTTTGATTTTTTCACTTTTAATAAGCCTTTTCCTTGCCATAGCGGTACCTACCAACAATTTTGACTGCATGGTCTATCATATGTCCAGAGTTGCGTTCTGGCTGCAAAATCAAACCATGGCGCATTTTGAAACTCCTGACGTAAGACAGGTTATATTTCCGGTGAATTCCGAAATTCTTATAATGTGGCCAATGGCTTTTCTCAAAAGAGACTTCCTTGCCCCGATTGTACAGTACCTTGCGGGAATAGGTGTTTTAGGTGTCCTTTATTTCTGTTTAAGATATCTGAAAGTTACTATAAGAAGGTCTTTATGGACTGTGCTAATATTTGCGTCTTTGCCTGCATTTATTGTGGAAATGTCCAGCACTCAGACAAATCTCCTGCTGGGGTTTTTCCTGATTTGCTCATTTTATTTATTTATGAGGGGAGTTAAGGAAAATGATTTTAAAGCTGTATCTTTTTCTGCTATATCTTTTGCCATAGCTATAGGAGTCAAAACCACTGCTTTATATTTTATCCCCCTGTTTGGACTTTTCTTTGTATGGGTTTTAAACAGGGAAAAAATTAAAGAGCTGGCCTTTTATATCGCAGGATTCCTGGTGATATTTGTCCCGGCTTTTCTGTTGCTCAGTTCTTATAACTATGTTTTGAATTTTCTGAATTATGGAAACCCGCTGGGCACAGAACTTTATATTGAATCATTCAAATCAGCACCTGCAATAAAATCATTTATTTCTAATATAATAAGGTATTTTCTTTTATTTATAGATTTTACAGGTATCAAGGCAGCGGAAGTATTTAATGAGACTTACCTGTCGTTAAAAGATTCCCTGTTTAACCTCCTGGCTATTGATCCTTCTCAAGGACTGGAGGCTTACGATATCAAAAGACTAAATACAAAAAACCAGGAAAATTATGCTAAATTCGGTATATTGGGCTTTTTGCTTTTTCTTCCTCTTGTATTCCGTCATAGCTTTACGGGTTGGAAATCTAAAAAGGATAAAAAGTTTTATCTCAATATATCAGGGCTGCTTACCCCCGGGTTTATAGTTGTGATTTCTTTATTAATGGAGTTTTTATACTGGAACAACAGGTATTTGCTAACAGCTATCGCACTAAGCGCACCTATCTTTGCTTACAGTTACTCAAGAAAGTTAACTGCATTAAAGTTGTTCCTGGCAGGGGTCATGGTGTATAACTTTATTATTATTCCCACGAGTATTGTTGCAAGACCTTATCCGGCGATAGTGAGTCTGCTGATGAAGCACAACCTTACAGATGTCAGGCAGGCTATAAGGCTGAGAAATGATGTGGATTTTTCTGTCAGCCCGTATTTCTATCTTGTCAGGTATTTAAAACATAATATTCCGGATAATTCCACAATTGGCCTTGTGTTTTACAACAACAGCTGGTACTACTCAATACAGACTATAAATCCTACCTGGAAAATCCACCCCATCAGGTATGAAAAATTGCATAAATATAAGAATTATAATGATTATGACTACATAATTTTTCTTAATGAAAGACAAAAAGAACATATAATCAACAAAAACGATATTGAATACAACTATACTGTAAAAGGTGGGAAAATTTTCTATAAAAGGCCAGACAGCAATGAGCTAATTACTTTATATACAGACAGGAGAGGAGATTTTATTACAGAAAAACCTCTATTCAGGATAAATGTAATTGATTTTTCCCGTATTCCGGAAAATTTTAAACATATAAAGCTAATCCCTGTTATATCAGTAAGTAAAAACAAATCAAGTCCCAGGCCTTATATTTTCAGAATTTATGAAAAGAAAGGGGAAAAATGAAAAAATACAGGTTAAATTCAGGTTATGATATGCCCTTGCTGGGTTTAGGTTCGTGGAAAGCCTTGGATGAAAGGCAATTATATTCCATCATCAGAGAAGCAATTAATACAGGCTACAGGCATTTTGATTGCGCAAAAATCTATGGAAACGAAACCATAATAGGCTCAGCCCTGAAGGATGCTTTTAATGACAGGGATGTTAAAAGAGAGGAAATATTCGTAACTTCCAAGCTGTGGAATGATTCCCATGCTAAACAGGATGTTATTCCGGCTCTGGAATCAACTTTATGGAGTTTATGGCTGGATTATCTGGATTTATACCTTATCCACTGGCCTGTATGCTTTAAAAAAGGCGTGGATTTTCCTAAAACACCGGATGAATTCATCCCGCTGGAAGAACTGCCCGTTTCACAAACCTGGTCAGAAATGGAAAAAACGGTAACTGCAGGGTTAACCAGGTCTATAGGGGTCTCAAACTTTAGTATCAAAAAGCTGGACGGGATATACAGCAATTCCAGCATAAAACCTGCGGTAAACCAGGTTGAATCCCATCCTTTTCTCCAACAGAAAGCGCTTTTGGAATACTGTAACTCTAAAAACATAGCGTTTACAGCATATTCCCCGCTGGGCTCAAAGGACAGACCCGATGCATTAAGGGCAAAGGGCGAAGTTCCGGTTCTGGAAAACCCGGTAATAGTTAAAATAGCCCATAAACACAATGTTACCCCGGCGCAGGTGCTTATCAAATGGCAAATCCAGAGAAATGTCGTGGTTATCCCCAAGACAACAAACTTAAACCGGCTGAAAGAAAACTTCGCAGCCCAGTTTATAGAGCTGGATGATTCTGATATGCAGGAAATTGCATCATTAGACCAGCATTTTCGCTACCTGACAGGCGAATTTTTCACTCCAACCGGAAGCGGATATACCATTGAAAACCTGTGGGACGAATAAATTTAAACTATCTGCGTAATCATGGACTTACCCGGACCTTCATATGTCAGGCCAAACCACTCACAAATTGTTGAAGCCACATCAGCGAAGGTTTCTCTTTCGCCCAGATTTCTTGCATTCATAGCCGGATTGTAGAGCAGGACAGGAACTCTCTCCCTTGTGTGATCTGTTCCGGGGGTTGTTGGGTCGCAGCCGTGGTCTGCTGTGATTATCAGGAGATCGTCTTCCGTAATCAGCGGGATAATCTTATCCAGCCACCTGTCTATTTCCTCAAGAGCCCCGGCAAAACCTTCCACGTTGTTTCTGTGTCCATAGAGCATGTCTGTGTCCACAAGATTGTTGAATATCAGGGAAAATTCAGGGTTTTCGATATCTTTATAAACTATAAGTTCTTTTTCTCTGTTCAAATCTCCCTTGAGTGCTTCTATAGTGTATTCAAGCCCCTGTTTATTGCTGCCGGTATGGATGGCATGGGTGATTCCTGATTTCAGGAAAATATCTTCTATCTTGCCTATACCGATAACTTCGCCGTTATTTTCCTTTACCTCGTCTAAAAGAGTGGGTTTCGGGGGTTTAACCGAATAATCTTTTCTCGCTGCTGAGATTCTGGTGTAATTACCGCTCTCTCCCTCAAACGGCCTTGCGATTACACGGGAGACATTGTGCTCAATTGCGTTTTCATTGAGAAGCTCCCGGGCTACTTCACACCATTTATAGAGAAGGTCCAGAGGGACGGTATCAACATGGCATGCTATCTGGAAAACGCTGTCTGCACTTGTATATATAATAGGGAACCCGGTTTCAACGTGCTCATCACCGAGGTCATTAATTATCTTTGTGCCTGATGCCGGGTAATTTCCGAGGATATCGCCGCATCCGGTTCTTTTTATAAACTCATCAATAATAAATTTTGGAAACCCTTCAGGATAAGTTCTGAAAGGATTTTCCAGGATTAAGCCCGCCATCTCCCAGTGTCCGGTGGTGGTGTCTTTGCCTGCTGACATTTCTTCCATTGTTCCAAAGGAAGCCATAGGGGTTTCAGCAGGTTTTATTCCGTCCAGTTTATCTATATTGCCGATTCCCAGCTTTTCCAGGTTGGGGATTTTCAGCCCGCCTGAAAGCCGGGCAACGTTTCCAAGCGTATTACACTCAGGAAGATCGCCATATTTTGGGGCATCAGGCATAGCTCCTATGCCCATTCCGTCTATTACAAGTATTATTGCTCTTTTCATAAATATTTACTCCTGTTAAGGATATCATTACAAGCGAAAATTAATTATATCGTCTATTTAGACAAAATAAAAGTTACCGGCCCGTCATTTACAAGACTTACGTCCATCATAGCGCCGAATTTACCGGTCTTTACCGGAACTTTTTTCTTTCTGGCCAGCTCAACAAATTTTTCATAAAGCGGTATAGCTTCTTCAGGTCTTGCAGCTTTATCAAATCCCGGCCTTTTGCCTTTTTTGCAGTCTCCTGCAAGTGTAAACTGGGAAACTACAAGCAATTCCCCCTGTATATCCTGCAAAGACAGATTCATTTTATCGTTTTCATCCTCGAAAATCCGCAAATTCGTAATTTTTTCAGCGAGAAACTCCGCCTGTTCTTCAGTATCGCCTTTTTCAACACCAAGCAGAGCTAGGATACCCTGTCCAATTATTGAAAACACAGTGTTTTCAATAATTACTGAGGCGTTTTTTACTCTCTGTATAACAACAATCATTTGCCAAATCTCTCGTTAAGGTTGTTTATAAAACAAAAAACCAATCAGTATAATGTTTATTATTTTTTCTGATTGATTTTTTCCTATTTTATCATAATAAGATTTTTACCTAATAAACCCGGCTTAAATTTGCTGTAAAAGTGCGTTTTTCATAACTTCAACCGGGGCATCCTTTCCTGTCCAAAGGGTAAACCCTCTTGCCCCCTGTAAAACCAGCATATCCAACCCGCCAAGTATTTTAAATCCCCGTTTTTCCGACAATTCAAGAAGTTTTGTTCTCTGAGGTTTATAAACTATATCGTAAACAAATACATCCTGCGGCAAAGTGTCCAAATAATACTCGCTCAAGGGCGATATGCCCTCGAATTTACCTTCCATACCCACCGGTGTTGCATTTACCACAAGAGACACATTTGAAAGCTTCAGCTCGTCTTCCAACGTAATGCAGTTTATTTTAAGCTGAGGATAATTATTGTTAATCAGCTCTTTTATCTGCTCTGCATTGGGGATTTCAGCCGGAAGTGTAATTATGGTCAATTCAGAAGCACCCATTTCCGCAATTCCTGAGCCTACAGCCCGTGCAGCACCCCCAGAGCCTAAAATCACCGCTTTTTTGCCATTAAAACTTTCCCTTATACCTTTTGGTATTGCCTGCATGAACCCATAAACATCCGTGTTATAACCCGACAGTGTCTTATTTTCGCTTATAACCACAGTATTTACCGCACCTACTTTTTGCGCAAAGTCGTCTATTTCATCGAGAAACTTCATAACATCGACTTTATGCGGAATAGTAACGTTAAACCCCCTGAAACCATTGTTTTTAAAATATTCAACCTGGCTTTCTATATTTTCGGGCCGGGTTTCAAATAGTGAATAATCCCCTTCCAGCCCAACTTCAGCAAGCGCAGCTTTTTGCATTGCCGGGGACATGGAATGCGCAAGAGGGTAGCCTATTAAGCCAAGCCTAAGCATCTTTTACCTCTTCTTTCATAGGCTTTTCAAAACCGCATTCCTTGTTGGAACATGCCACTTTATTGCCTTTTTTAAGATATTTATTTACCAGAAGCGATCCGCATTCCGGACATTTTTCGCCGTTCGGTTCGTTCCATACCGCAAATGTACAATCAGGATACTTACTGCAACCATAAAAAACCTTGCCGTAACGGGATTTTCTTTGTAACAACTCGCCTTCACATCCTTCTTTCGGGCAGCTTATACCTGTCTTTTTAACGTATTTCTTCCTATGCTTGCATTCTTCGTTCACGCAGTTAAGATACTCGCCGTAAGGTCCACGCTTTATCATCATGCCGGAACCGCATTTCTCGCAAATTTCATCGGACATTCTTTCCTGTTCTTCAATAGGCTTCATTTCCTTGTCCAAAGGCTTGGTGGTCTTACAGTCAGGATATCCTGAACAGCCAAGGAACTGGCTTCCCCATCTACTGGTCTTTAAGGCCATTAGTTTACCGCATTCCGTACACTCGTGCTCGGTCAGGATTTCAACCTTTTCCATTTCCTTTTTGGCTTTTTTAAGCACTTCTGTAAACGGCTCATAAAAATCGCCAAGAATCTCTTTCCAGTCAGCTTTATTGGATTCCACTTCATCAAGGTTGCTTTCCATATTGGCGGTAAAGCTGGAATCAACTATATCCGGGAAATGCTTGATTAAAAGGTCGTTAACTGTCCTGCCCAGCTGGGTGGGGGCAAGGGCTTTTTCTATCTTTATTACATAACCCCTGTCCTGAATAGTGCCAATGGTAGGCGCATAAGTACTCGGCCTTCCTACTCCTAATTCTTCAAGCGCCTTAACCAGCGTGGCTTCTGAATACCTTGCCGGTGGCTGGGTAAAGTGCTGGGTGGAATTGATTTTTTTAAGATTTAACTTATCATCCTTTTTTAGCTCTGGTATTACGCTGTCCTGCTCTTTTTCATCCCTGTCATCATAGACTATAAGGAACCCGTCAAAAGTTACCTTGCTGCTGCTTGCCCGCAGGGTGTATTTATCAGCGGCAATTTCCACGGAAACAGACTTAACCTCTGCACTTTCCATCTGACTGGCAATAAACTTGCTCCATATAAGCTTATAAAGCCTAAACTGCTCCGGTGAAAGATATTGCCTGATTGATTCAGGAGTCTTATCCACGTATGTCGGCCTTATGGCTTCATGAGCATCCTGGACGTTTTTGCCCTTTTTCTTGCTGTAATCCCGGGGTTCTTTCGGATAATACTTTTCACCGTAATGGTTTACAATATATTCTTTAGCCGTTTCTCTTGCTTCATCGGAAATCCTGGTGCTGTCGGTTCTCATATAGGTAATAAGACCAACTGGTCCGCTTGAGCCAAGCTCTATACCTTCATAAAGATTCTGGGCAAGCTGCATTGTCCGTTTTACTGAATATCCAAGACGACTGCTGGATTCTCTTTGTAATGTACTGGTTATAAACGGGGGTTGTGGTTTTCTCTGTGACTGTCTTGGTGTAACTTTCGCAACTTTATATTCTGTTGAGCTGTCTTCAAGGACTTTTACAACCTCTGCAGCTTCGTCTCCGCTATTAACTTCAATCTTTTTGCCGTCACATTTGCTTAATTCCGCATTAAAAACAGCGGAAGATTTTATTTTTGCAAGGTCAGCACTGATCTTCCAGTATTCTTGCGGTACAAATGCTTCTATTTCTGCTTCCCTGTCGCATATAATCCGTACTGCAACACTCTGAACTCTTCCTGCAGAAAGACCTTTGCCGACTTTTTGCCATAAAAGCGGGCTTAATTTATATCCTACCAGCCTGTCAAGAATCCTTCTTGCCTGCTGGGCATTGACTTTATTCATATCAATAGGCCTCGGATGCTTTACAGCATCCTGAATGGCGGATTTTGTAATTTCGTTAAACTCTATCCTGTGAATCTTTTTGCAGGTACCGCTTAAAAGATGGGCAATATGCCATGCAATAGCTTCTCCTTCACGGTCAGGGTCAGGGGCCAGGAAAACTTCATCAGAAATCTTTGCTGCGGCGTTTAGTTCATCAACAACTTTCTTTTTCTTTTCCATAACCTCATATTCGGGTTCAAAATTGTTTTTTACATCAACCCCGATACCTTTTGAAGGAAGATCTCTTATATGACCGACAGATGCCTTTATTTCAAAGGAATCCCCAAGAATTTTCTTGATAGTCTTTGCCTTTGCTGGAGACTCAACTATAACAAGTGATTTTTTCTTAGTCTCTTTTTGGGTTTCTTTCTTTTTAGTAGTTGTTTTAGCCATTGGTTTTATTTATATCTCATAAAAATTATTGCAACTGTTAATTAATGTTTTTTACGAAGTTTTGACCGGGCATTTGAGTAATTATACCGCTTAACTCCATTGATGTCAGAGTACTCATAAGTTCTTCCACCGTTAGTTTTGACTGATTTATCAAATCGTCAAACGACATGGGCTCTAAATCTAAAATTTCGTATATTTTTTTCTCATTGTCAAGGAGTTTTAATTCAATATTACTATTTGTATTTTTATTTGTCTTTATATTTATCCATCCGAGGTGGTCCAAAATATCCTTTGCCTCAGTAACCACTGCAGCCCCCTCTTTAATAAGCTTATGAATACCCTCTGTGTTTGGGTTTGTAACCATGCCCGGAATGCACAACAATTCTCTTCCCTGCTCAAGTGTTAATGAGGCTGTAATCAACGCTCCACTATTAAGACCGGCTTCAGCGACTAATGTTCCCTGCGACAGTCCGCTTATTATCCGATTTCTTCTGGGAAACCTCATAGGAAGCGGCTGGGTGTCAGGGAAATATTCAGAAATGACCGCTCCATTGGTTTCAGCTATTTTTTTGAACAAATCCTTGTTTTTTGCCGGATAAATATTATCAAATCCTGAACCCAGGATAGCTATAGTCGGAATATCATTCTCAATCGCCGCATTATGCGCACAGGAATCTACCCCCAGGGCCATGCCGCTCACTATTGTAATGTCCATCCCCCTTAACTCCCTTATGATTTTTTTTAAAATTTCTTTTATATAATGGCTTGATCTTCTGCTTCCCACCACTGCAAGACATTTCTGCATATTGCATCTGTTGAGGTCTCCCTTTACAAACAGAACCATCGGCGGGTCATAAATCTGTTTTAAATATTCAGGATAATTCTCATCTTCCCAGGTTATTACCCGGATATCTTTTTTTAAAATTTCTTCTTCCAGTTTTTCAAGGCTGTCCAAATTTTTTTTTTCTTCATGGAATTTTTCCATCGTTTTTTGAGGAATCCCTTCAACCCCTATCAGGTCTCCAGGTGAAGCATGCCAACAATGTTTTATTGAACCAAAATGGTCCAGAAGCCTTCTTAGCTGAACACTTCCTATTGAATAAATCCTTGAAAATCCAAGCCAGTATTTTAAGTTATCCATATGTTTATCGACAAATAACTCTTAAATATAAACTATTTTTATAGATTATTATAAACAAGTTTTTTATCAATATAAAAGACCACATAAACTTACAAAACAAGTTTTTTGTTTTTATGCATCAGTCTCATAATTGTTCAAAATAAAAAGGCCGTCTCCTCTTTTGGGACAGCCTTTTTTACTATAAAATATATTTCTGCTAGACCAGGAATTTCTGGTGGAATGCCATAATGGCTACGTCCTGCCCTTCTTTTTCTGATAGTCCAAATTCTTCTATTGCCATTTCAGCGCTTTTTAAAATAGTTTCATCAAACGCTTTCATCATTTTTTCAATTCTTTGTTGACTTTCAGAATCAACATGTTTATTTATATCAATTTTTTTGTTCTGTATTTTAGATTTATTGAGAGCTCCTGAATTGGCCATATACTCAAGAACTTCGCCGGGGTCTTTCTTATTGGTTTCAACTTTATAAGTTTCCTGCTCTTTAGCCTGCTCAGCTTTTTTAATTTTCTTTTCGATTTGCTCTGGTTGAATATTTCCTACTTTGTTGATACGTATGTCGCTCATTCTCTGCTCCTTCTGTTTTTATTTTTTATTTAATTAATCTGCTATATAAAATCCCCTTCCACAGAAAGGGATATAGAGTGGTAGTATAAGGTAAAAATTATTAATTTTACTGGCTTTTGAGTTTTCTTATTCTATTTATCGGTACGTTTTATATTCAACTTTAAAAATTTAACCTAAAGTTTACAAATTCTTAACAAAAAACAACTGTGAAAATAAATAAAACTATGCAATAACGGTATTCGAAAACGAGCTAAAACTCCTGCTATAGCAAGCGAAGCTAGAAACGACGTTTTCTTAAAGTCGAACTTTGCCAGGCTTAAGCGGGAGTATAACCTCATTCATGCCATGCAAGCGGGAGCATAGCCTCATTCATGCCAGGCTTAGCGGGAGCATAGCCTCATTCAGCCGGTTTTCCTAAAAATAAACTCATTTCACTATAATCTTATTTTTCAAATTGGTTTAAAAGTCTAAAGTAAAGATATTTCAGACTTTTAATTTTTCTGCTATTTTAAAAATATTTGGCTATAGATTAGTATAAAAAATTAAACTAAAATCTCCTTGATTATCTGAATTTTCTATGGTAATTTTTAATTCTATAAAAAGAAAGTGGGTATGTGGTAGGTATAGAGAGAGAAAGAAGAATTGACACTACAGACAGAACAAGCACAAAAAAGCAATACAATAACCAGCCTTGGACGTCACATACTTGCAGAGTTTTATAACTGTAATTCAAACGTCCTTAATAATCTGGAACTGATAGAAAAATATATGGCGGATGCAGCAACCGAATGCGGAGCAACGGTAGTGGAGAAAAAATTTCACATGTTTAACCCGTACGGCGTGAGCGGAGTGGTAATAATATCAGAATCACACCTGGCTATTCACACCTGGCCGGAATTCGGGTATGCGGCGGTTGACCTGTTTACTTGCGGTGATACGTGTGACCCTTTAGTTGCTTATGAATACCTGAAAGAAAAATTCAGCGCAGGATCCGCAATTTATTCAGAACTTCAAAGAGGCATGCTTAATGCGCAGAACCAGGAAGAGGTTGTAGTATCACCTTTTCAGATAAAAACACATATTGACTAAAGGGGATTTAAATTGGTACTTGATGTCTGGTTTACTGAAAAGCACGAAAATAAGCAGGCACTAAGTCTCAGGGTAAAAGAAGTTCTTTACAGCGGGCAGTCGGAATTTCAGAAAATTGATGTTATAGATACAGAAGCTTATGGAAAAGTCCTTCTCCTTGACGGACTGGTGATGACCACTGAAAAAGACGAATTTTTTTATCATGAAATGATTTCTCATATGCCGCTTCTGGCGCATCCAAACCCGGAAAAAGTCCTGGTTATAGGGGGAGGCGACGGCGGCACCATCAGGGAAGTTTTAAAACACCCATCTGTAAAAGAAATTGTGCTTTGTGAAATAGACAGGAAAGTTATTGAAGTCAGCAAGCAATTTTTTCCTGCAATTGCGGGGCAGATTGATAATCCGAAAGTAAAAATCCATATAGAAGATGCGGTTGAGTATATAAAGGCTCAGAAAAATTGTTTTGACGTTGTTTTAATTGATTCTACCGATCCTTTAGGACCGGGAGTAGGCTTGTTTACAGAGGAATTTTATACCAATGTAAGAGAATCCTTGAACGAAAACGGTGTTATGGCAGCCCAGACCGAGTCCCCCATTGTTTGCCAGAAGGAATTTAAACTTATAAATTCTCTTTTGAATAAAGTCTTTAAGATAGTTAAACCATATTTTGCGCCCGTGCCTACTTATCCGGGAGCTTACTGGAGCTGGACTTTTTGTTCAGAAACAGTGGAGCCTGAAATTAAGAATAAAGATCTCGCAGCTGAGCTGGAAACCAGCTCAAAATACTACAACAGAGAGATTTATAAGGCGGTTTTGGCTGTGCCCAACTATGTAAAAGAGCTAATTAACTCAAGAAAATCAGTAAAATAAAACGGGCTCAACAAGCAAACTGTAATTAAAGATTTATTGCTGTTTTTTCTTTATATCAAGTGCTGAATCGTATGCTATTACATAAATACTGCATGCCTTGTAGCTTTTTAGATAGAAAGCGCAGTCTTCTTCCAGGCACATATTCGGGGTTTCAGCTCCACTGCTTAATAAAGGGCAAACTTTAGGTGTTGTGGATGTCATGTTTTATCTCCTCACTATAAAAACTAATCTATTTTCTCACTCTCATTAGTTTCTGATACTTCTTCATTTTTTAAGTTTTGCTCGGTTATCCCTTCTTCTATTATTTTATCCAGTTCTTCCTGTTCTGAATCATCCGGTTTCTGGATTTTTACGGAAATGCTGTTTCTTAATATCAGATAAGAAGAGAGCGCCAAAAAAAGCCACAGCAGAGAAGCCTGATAATAATTTATCACAGGCCCGCTGAACATGCTTACTGATACTTCATTCCAGCCGATCATAATTATCCAGATCGGAAAAAGGATAAATCCGCAAAATAAACCTACAACTATAAATCCTAAAAGTAATAACCCTGATAGACCATGTATCTGAATTACTTTAAAATTTTTATTCATAAATATTCAAATAAACTCCTATATTTTAATTGATGAAAGGTTTGAGCCTTAAATAGACCTGTTCTTTAATATCATAAAACTCATATTAAATATTTTTAACGATTATTTTAAGCAGTTATCAGGTTTACAAATTCGTCTTCACTTAAAATTTTAACATTTAATTTTTTTGCTTTGTCGAATTTAGAACCGGGATCTTCTCCAACAACTACGTAATCAGTTTTCTTACTTACGCTGGATGAAATTTTACCACCCAATTTTTTTATTATATCACTTGCCTCGTTACGATTCATATTTTTTAAACTTCCGGTTAGTACAAATATTTTATCATTCAAAGGTTGTTCCCTGCTAACTTCAGGCTTTTCTCCATATAGTTTGACCCCATAATTTTTTAATTTTTCGAGCATGCGAATGACATATGAATTTTTAAAAAAGTTAACAATACTTTCCGCTACTTTTTCCCCGATTCCGTCAATAGCAGAGAGAGAGCCATAATCAGCGTTTCTTAACTCGTCTATCGAGTGATAATGCCGACTTAATAGATCAGCAGTTTCTTTACCCACGTATTTTATGCCAAGGGCATTTATTACCCGGACAAAAGGCCTGTTTTTACTAGCCTGAATGGCATTTATAATATTGGAAGCTGACTTGTCTGCCATTCTTTCCAGGGATAAGATATCTTCTTTAGTCAGTGCATAAAGATCAGCCGGGTCATTAATAAGGCCTTTTTCAGTCAACTGCTTAACCATGGATTCACCTACCCAGTCAATATCCATGGCATCCCTGCTTACCCAATGCTCAATCCTGCCCCTAACCTGTGCAGGGCAGCTTATAATGTTTGGGCAATAAAAAGCTACTTCATCTTCTTTTCGCTCAAGTGGGGTATGGCATGCCGGGCATTTTTCCGGATAATGAAACGGCTCACTGTCCGGGTTTCTTTTTTTCAGGTCAACAGATATGACTTTGGGAATAATTTCTGCGGCTTTTTTAACCCAAACTTTATCGCCGATTCTTACATCCAGCCTTTTTATCTCGTCAGCATTATGCAGACTGGCACGTTTAATAATAGTCCCTGCCAGCTTAACCGGCTCAAGATGCGCAATAGGAGTTACTGCGCCTGTCCTCCCCACGCTGGACTCAATATATTTTATTTCAGTAAGCGCTCTTTCCGGCGGAAATTTATACGCAATCGCCCACCGGGGGCTTCTTGAGGTAAACCCCAATTCTTCTTGCTGGTTCAGGTCATTAACCTTGATAACCACTCCGTCAGTAGCGTAATTAAGCTCAAACCGTTTTTCATCCCAGTTATCGCAGTATTCCCTGACCTTATCTATACTTTCGCACAGTTGAATATTAGAGTTGATCTTGAATCCGAGTTTTTGCAATAGTTGAAGAGTTTCCCAGTGGGACGCAGGTTTTGTATGGTCTTCAAAAATCCCGGCATAAACAAATATATCAAGGTCTCTTTCCCGGGTAATCCTTGGATCAAGCTGTCTTACAGAGCCGCTGCCTGCGTTTCTGGGATTTGCAAATTCCGGTTCTCCCTTTTCTTTTCTTTTTTCATTGAGTTTTTCAAAAGAAGTAATAGGCATAAAAATCTCGCCCCTGGCTTCTACATGCTTCGGAATTTCCTTGTCATTCGGCTTAAATAGTTTCAGGGGAATACTGTTGATGGTTTTTAGATTGGTGGATATATCTTCCCCGGTTTTACCATCTCCTCTGGTTGCGCCCCGGCTGAATTTACCGTTATCATAAGACAGCGTAACCGCAAGCCCGTCAATTTTTAATTCGCATACAAATTCTATTTTCTGCGGTTCAGGAAAGGTTTTTCTTATCCTGTTGTACCACTCAATAAGCTCCTCAACGTTATTAGCATTATCAAGGCTATAAAGTGGGTATTTATGCTCTACCTGCCGGAATTTTTCTGACGGGGTCGCCCCGATTCTTTGTGTCGGGCTATCAGGGGTTATGAATTCAGGATTTTGTTCCTCAAGCAGCTGTAATTCCCGGAACATAGCGTCATATTCCTGATCAGAAATCTCCGGGGCATCTTTTACATAATAAAGATAGCTGTGATAGTTGATTTTATCCCTTAATTCGTTTACCTTCCGATTTATTTCGTCTTTTGTATGATTGGTTGTATCCATTTCAGACCTTTTTATATTCTCTCCCATTAGAGATTTTATAAAAAAAGTTAATTTTATGCATGTTCGAGTTTTAAAAAATAAGAGAAATATAAAATTTAAAAATGATTAATAATATCCGAACAAATTTTAATAATAAGCCAATTAACTTTGCCCATAGGGATCCTAGCTCACAACAGCAACAAAGGGTAGCTATTGTGGATGTTTTTTCAAATGGGATCGCACCGAATTTAGAAATGGATATAAATGGAGATGGAATAAAGGACTTATATCATGGCCATTTTACAGAGGGAGTTTTGCGCTCTTCAGGGCCTCATTCTCAGCTGCCAGAAATAGAAAGATTTGAAGACGACGGTAGCGATCCATTTTTTATAAATACGATAAAAACCATAACAGAACGCAACAGCGACGATAACCCGGATAACGATATTGAATGGCTCAATATATCAATTTCGTATGATGCAGAAACTCCTCCCTGTTTTTCAGATGAAGAAAATCCGGATAAAGAGGTCGATAATGGCATAAGAGAAAAAATTATAGGAGAGATGCCATCTAAAATTAAAAAAGAACTGCTTGCTCTTGGAGAATTAGCTCAAACAAGTATCTTCTCCGGAGGAAAAACCGCAGTGTATACTATGGCGGGAAATTTAGGGAAAGAACACTTTAACCTGTTCAGCGTTGTAAAAGGAATTAAATCTATAGGCGGTCTTAATGAAAAAAATGAGATAAGCATTTTTAGCGGAAAAAACCTGCTGCAGGGAAAAAATGACTGGGCCCCCCTGGAATTTGTTTGTAAGCTGGTTGAAGATGAAAACAGCGGTGAGCCTCTGGGATATGATATAGCGCCTAAAGGAAAGGAAGGGGACGGTGAGATTGATATAGATTTTTCTGACCCGTCAATTAAAATATCAGGAGATTATAAAGGTAATAATCCCTCTAATCCAATTTTAAAGGAAATAACAATTAAAGGCACATCAGGATCTACCCCATATAAGCTAGGCAAGGATTATCAGGCAAAACAGGCAGGTAAAACAGAATGGAATCCGTTTACTGATACATACGTATAATCATTTTTAAACAACTTGAATTGCGTGTATTTTGACACAAGCAAATAAAAGACTTTGCATAAGCAAATTTTGAAAAAATGGGATTATGCATTAGTATTGATTTCTTTTTAAGGGCACATTAGGTATAACCTTCATAATAAGCTGGCAATACCTTGGGAATATCTAATTCAAGGGCTGTTCCAATATGATAAGCAATTATTTCCGTCCAGGTTTCAGAAGTTACAAAGCCGTCTTCATAAATCTTCCATATTTTTTTGAGCCAACATTCTAATGCTTAAAATGCCTGATACCTGTGGTTATCATAGGGATGGAGAATTTTTCTGCTTCAGCTATGACATCGTTGTCTTTTATGCTGCCGCCGGGTTGGATAATTGCCCCGATCCTTGCCTGGGCTGCGGCATGGATGTTATCTATCGCCGGGAAAAAGCCATCGCTGGCAATAACCGCATCTTTTGACTCATCACATGCCTGGTTGAGCGCAATTTCCATCGAAGCTATCCTGCTGGTCTGACCCAGGCCAAGTCCGATTGTTTTCAGGTCTTTGACTACCACAATTGCATTAGAGCTCATATGTTTTACCACTTTCCAGGCAAATACCATATCTTCTATGTTTTCTTTAGTGGGTTTGCAGGAAGTCGCTATCTTGAAATTTTCTTCTGTAAGCTGTGCTGTATCTGCTGTCTGGATTAAAGTGCCGAACGGCAGGTCTTTTATGCTGTATTCCTGTGTTTTTTTATATTCTGCCATAGAGAACGGTAGTCTTACAAGTCGTAAATTCTTTTTCCTGCCGAGAATTTCCAGTGCTTCCGGTGAAAAATCAGGTGCTACTATAACTTCTAAAAACAGTTGTACGGCATGGTTTGCTATTTCTTCGGTTACAGGTTCATTAAGCCCGATGATTCCGCCAAATGCGCTAATAGGGTCGCACCCATAGGCTTTGATATAAGCGTCGGTTATGTCTGAGCCAAGAGCCACGCCACATGGATTATTATGCTTGATAACACAGGAGGCAGGCACGTCTATAAACTCGCTTACGATATTTACGGCTGAGGTTATGTCTACCATGTTGTTATAGGAGATTTCCTTGCCCTGTAAAACTTCATAGTTAAGGGTTGAGGGCTTTTTGTAAATTGCGGCCTTCTGGTGCGGGTTTTCTCCATAACGCAGATCTTTTATTTTATCAAGGTTAAAGTTGAATTTATCCGGTAAAACTTCTTCTATTTCTGTTTCTTCAAAGAGTTTTTTCTCCATTTTTTCTGCGATTACTGCATCATAAGAAGATGTATACTGGAATGTCTTTACTGCCAGTTCTTTTCTTAATTCATAAGTCGTGTTTCCTTCGTTTTCATGAAGATCATCAAGGACTTTTTCATATAAATCAACTGAATATACAGGGGTTACATAAAAGAAATTTTTTGCGGCCGCCCTTAACAGGGTAACTCCTCCGATATCAATGTATTCATATAATTCATCAATATCCATTTCTTCGTTTTTTGCCGCCTCTTCAAAGGGATAGAGGTTAACTATAACCAGGTCTATAAAGTCAATTTCGTTTTCTCTTAATTCAGAAACATCGTCCTGGGCGGTTCTTGAGGCAAGAATACCTGCATGCACTTTTGGGTGCAGGGACTTTACCCTGCCATGGAGAAGTTCCCTGAACCCGGTCAACTTAGCTATTTCTGTTACTTCAATACCGTTTTCCCTGAGCTTGTCGTATGTCCCGCCGGTGGAAATTATTTCATAGCCGTAAACTTTTTGGAGTTTCTCGGCAAATTCCACTATGCCTTCTTTGTTATATACACTTATAAAAGCTTTATTTCCTGCCATTTGTGACCCTCCTGTCAGCTGTATAAATTTAAATTTCGGGACAAATTTTTTGTTTGCCCTAATTTTATTGTATTCGCTGATTCGGGAAATTAAAGATTAAATTTAGCAATAACTATAATTTGTGCGTAGCAGATAATCTAAGGATAACTTACAGCGGTTGGGGCAATTCTAAGAATTGCCCCAACCCACAATTAATTATAAAGGGTAGCTCACCCTGTTTTTGCAATATTTTAAGCCGGTTTATGTGCCGGTCTCTGGGAAGTTTTTTCTCTCCACCAGGCAAGAAGTATGCTTGCATTGAATATACTTGAGTATGTGCCGATCGCAATACCCAACATCATTGCCAGCACAAAGTCCCTGGTAGTTACTCCTCCGAGGAAGTACAACGCACCAAGGGTTATAAGTGTTGTTACAGAAGTATTAATACTTCTGGCAAGGGTCTGATTAACGCTGATATTTATAATCTCGTTAAATGATTTGTTCTTAGCGTGGAACCTGACGTTTTCCCTTACCCGGTCAAACACAACAATGGTATCATGAACGCTGAACCCTATAACTGTGAGGATTGCGGTTATAAATAGACTGTCTATCTCCGTATCGAAAAGCAATCCAAGCAGTGAAAACACCCCACATACAAAAATAGCGTCGTGGAAGAGTGCCACCAGCGCAAACATAGCATAATCTATACTGAACCTGACTGTGAGATAACCTACAATTCCTATAAAAGCAAGTAACAGGGCAATAAGCGCATTTTTAAACAGTTCAGCGCCTAAAGTCGGACCGATTGCGCTAACTTTCAGCGGGACAAATTCCCCGAATTCCTGTCTCAGGGCCTCGTTCATCCTGGCTATATCGCTTTCGGCTGTTTCACTGTCCAGGAAACGTGTCCGGATAGAAACAACTGTCTGTATTTTTTCTGATACCTGCTCCGGCGAGACAAGAGGCTCGATTTCCGCCTGCCCGGCAGGTTCTTCTTCGGCAAACCCGGTTTCCGGCACAACCTTTGGAGAGGTTTCCTGTTCGGGAAGCCCTGTTTCTTCGCCGAGAACATTGCTGCCTTCCTGCATCTGAATTATAGCGTTATCTATGCCTACAGATTTCAGCTGCTCCCTTATCCTGGCAACATCTTCCTTCTGCAACTTCTCTTTAAACCCGTACTGGAGCATAGTCCCGCCGGTAAAGTCAATGCCCAGCTTTAAGGGGGCATGGCTTTCGTATGTGATCATGGAATATATCATCACCGCAATGGACGGGATTATCAGGAACAGGGACAGCGTAATCCAGGTCCATCTGTGCTTTACCACATCTATTATAGTCTTTCTCAAGTATTTATCTTTGGATTTATTAGACATTTTAATTTTTTCTCCTATTTAATTTTTTCTCCCGATGGACAGATTGCCACGTTGCTCGTTGCGTTTGCTCCTCGCAATGACAGAAATAACGTTAATTAGTCAATTACGCCTAATTTAGCCTTTCTGGGGTTAGTATCCTGTATTTTTTGCGCAACTCCTATTTCTCCCGGCTTAAGACCAAACCATGCGGGGTTTATTTTTTCGCTGTAACCGAAGAAAAGCTTCATAAAGTTCTTGGTCACGGTAATTGCAGTAAACATACTTACAATAACCCCGATAGTCAGAGTTAGCGCAAACCCTTTAACTATGCTGGTTCCCAGTAAATAAAGGATCACACAGGTTATGATAGTGGTCATATTACTGTCAAAAATACTGGTAAATGCTCTGTCAAACCCGGTATTTATTGCAGTATAAAGAGTTCTGCCTATTCGCAGCTCTTCTTTAGTCCTTTCAAAAATTAGGATATTCGCATCAACCGCCATCCCTATACTGAGGATAAATCCTGCTATACCTGCAAGAGTAAGGGTTACAGGGACAATTTTAAATATGGCAAATACAAATAAACCGTAAATCACTAGCGCAACATTTGCAATAATCCCGGGCAATCTGTAATATGCCACCATAAAAATCATTACCAGCCCGAGTCCTATTATTCCGGCGATTTTGCTTTTTTCTATAGAATCAAGCCCCAGGGTAGGACCAACGGAATTTTCCTCAATTATCTTTGCAGGAACAGGAAGAGCACCGGCGTTAAGCAGGTTTACCATATCCTTTACTTCCTCAAGAGTTCCTATGCCTTCTATATAACCAGCGCCGCCTGTTATCGGTGTTCTTACCACCGGGCTGGAGACCAGATCCCCGTCAAAGAATATACCCAGCGGTTCTCCTTCAATTTCCGTGGTCAGCTGAGCGAATTTTTTTGCGCCCTGTTCGTTAAGTTCAAAGTTTACCAGCCAGTTACCGGCTGCACCGCTTCCTACATAAGCCCTTTTGAGGGCTTTGCCGGAAACACCGGAGCTGACCCAGATTTTTTGGCCTTTTCTAAGTCCTTCTTTTTGTTTTTTAAATTCAAGGTTAGCGGTTTTTCCCAGGTATTCCTTGGCTTTTTGCGGGTCGCTAATGTTCGGGATCTCCACAAGAAGCCTGTCTTTACCGACTTTTTGTACAACAGTTTCTGCAACCCCCATTGAATTTATACGGTTTTCAATAGAAAAATGCAGGCTGCTCATCACATCATCGGTGATTTCCGGAACATCCTCCGTTGTTTGGGCTTCAAGAACAAGTCTTGAGCCTCCGATAAGGTCAAGGCCGAGTTTTGTCGGTTTCATCATGATCACAAGCACACTTACTGCCAGTAGTGCAAGGATAGTTAAAAACATTAAATTTTCTTTTTTCATATCAGAACTGAATCTCCCCGTCTCTTTTATAACTTTTCGAGATTTTTTAAAATAAAATTTTTACTGCTCTATTTTTTACTGCTCTATAAAATAATAACCTAAAAAAATATTTTGTAATTTCAAACATGTGACTTAGCCTGATGGGCTAATCTGTTTTAAACGATATTAAGTGGATGACAAAAAAAGTTCTCGCTTTATCTATAATAATGAAATCTTTAATATAAATTTTTTGAAAATTTTAAGTAAAAATTTTTTGTTGCTCCCTTAACACGCTATAGTGAAATAAGTTAGTTTTCTTAAAATTTATCCTTTTTGACAGTTTCTGAATAAAATTTCTTATTTATCGTTTATTTTTTTAGACCACTAAAATAAGGGCACAATGTTATTACTCTTTTTTGCTGGCGGGTAAGGGTGTTTATTATAGTTAAATCACCAATTTTTAGCAGATACCTGCCGTTTAATTATTAAAACTTCCCTTTGAGCTCCTCAAGGGCAGGGTCAAGTTGTGAAGGGTCTTTGCCGCCAGCCTGGGCGAAGTTCGGACGGCCGCCGCCTTTACCGCCGCATTTCTGTGCGATCTCATTCACCAGTTGGCCTGCATTTACGTTTTTCTGTACGAAATTCTCCGACACCTTGCTGATAATAGAAACCTTGTCTTCAGCAGCTGAAGCTATGAGCACAATGCTGTTACCCAGCTTGTCAGAAGTTTTTTCCACAAGGTCCTTTAGCGCTTTACCGGGAATTCCGTCAACCCGTGTAACAAGAAGCTTGCCGCCTTCAATATCTTTTGCCTGCTCAAAAAGCGAAGCTGATTTGCTCTTTGCAATCTCCGCTTCCAGCGTACCGATCTTCTTCTGCTGAGCAGAAATTTCTTCCTGAAGCTTCTCTATTCTTCCAAAAACTTCAGACGGCGGGGTTTTAAGCTTGCGGCTGATTTGCTCCATCTGTTTTACATAGTCGTTAAGGTATTCAAACGCTTTTTGGCCGCATATAAGCTCAATCCGCCTGGTCCCCGCCGCTATTGCTCCTTCTGAAATAACCTTGCATAAACGGATTTCAGATGTGGATTCGGCATGTGTTCCCCCGCAAAGTTCCTTGCTTATTTCATCTATCTTAATTACCCGGACATTACCTGCATATTTCTCGTCAAAGAGTGCTATAGCTCCCATAGCCTTAGCTTCTTCAAGGGTTGTTTCTATAATTTCGCCTTTATAGTTCTTTTCTATCCACCGGTTAATCAGTTTTTCTATCCTGTTCAGTTCGTCTTTAGTAAGTGCCCGGTCAAACGTAAAGTCAAAACGAGTCCTTTCAGGATCTACCTGCGAACCTGCCTGGGCTACGCCTTCGCCAAGTACTTCCCGCAGGGCTGACTGCAATAAATGCGCAGCTGTATGGTGGATCATTATGGATTTTCTTCTTTGGTCATCAACTTTTGCATTAACCACTTCTTCCCTGTTAGCTGTGCCTTCTGTAATTTCCACCCTATGGATAAAGAGTTCATTAAATTTAATGGTATTAAGTACTTTTGCTTTAAAATTTTGCCCTTCTATAGCTCCGGTATCTCCGGTCTGGCCTCCGGATTCACCATAAAACGGGGTCTTGTCAAGAATAATTTCCGCCATAGCCCCTTCTTCAACAAAGTTAACAGGCTGACCGTCCTTAATAATATCCTTAATCATACAACCCAGTAACCTGGTCTGCTCATAGCCAAGGAACTCTGTAGCTCCGATTCTTTGCAGTATATCGTTATAAACAAGGTCATCAGTCAGCTTAACAGCAGTATGGGCCTGTCTTGCCCGTTCCTTTTGCTCCTGCATTTCCTGGATAAAGCTGTCAATATCAACATTAAAACCTCTTTCTTGTGCTATTTCCACGGTCAATTCCAGAGGAAAACCAAAAGTATCATAAAGCTTGAAAGCATCTTTGCCTGAAATAATCCTGTCTTTACCGGATTTGGCCATTGTGTCCTCAAGAAGTTTTTCGCCCCGGTCAAGTGTCTGCTTGAATCGTTCTTCCTCGTGTTTTATGTAGGAAATAACTTTTTCTTTCTTCTCCAAAAGCTCAGGATAGGTTTCTTCGTAGTTTTCTACAACTGTATCCACTAACTTGTAAAGGAAAGGTAGTTCTATACCGAGAAGTTTACCGTGTCTCAGGGCTCTTCTCATAATCATCCTGAGTACATAATTCCGGCCTTCATTTCCCGGTACAAGCCCGTCAGTTATCAGGAAAGTTACGCAGCGGGCATGGTCTGAGATTATCCGCAGGCTTACATCGTCTTTTTCATTGTCTTTATACCTTTTGCCGGATAATTCGCTTATTTTATCCAGGATAGGTCCTAAAAGGTCGGTTTCAAACGTGGAAGACAGGCCGTTAACAACCATAGTAATTCTTTCCAGCCCCATGCCTGTATCCACGTTTTTCTTTTCTAATGGTGTGAAATTGCCTTCTTCATCTTTGTTCAGCTCCATAAAAACAAGGTTCCAGATCTCTACATACCTGTCGCAATCGCAGTCCTTGTCTATTCCGCAGTTTTCGCCGCAGGCAAATTCTTCGCCCAGGTCATAGTGAATTTCTGAGCATGGCCCGCATGGCCCGGTCGGTCCGGGAGGGCCCCAGAAATTGTCTTTCTTCCCCTTTTTTATAATTCGCTCTTTCGGGATTCCAACGTCTTTGTTCCAGATTTCGCCGGATTCATCGTCGGTTTCAAATATGGTTATCCAGAGTTTTTCTTTTTCCAGTTTAAGGTCGTTGGTCACAAATTCCCATGACCAGGGGATAATTTCCTTTTTAAAATAATCGCCGAAGCTGAAGTTGCCAAGCATTTCAAAAAAAGTGTGGTGACGAGGGGTTCTACCTACGTTTTCTATGTCAGAATCCTTGCCCCCTGCCCTGGCGCATTTTTGTACTGTTACTGCTCTTGGGGGATTAGGAGGAGCCTCGTAGCCAAGAAAAATAGGCACAAACTGGAGCATCCCTGCCGGGGTAAGCATAACCGTTGGGTTGTTAGGGATTAAACTTGAGCTTTTTAAATGTATATGGTCATGTTTATCTTTGAAAAACTGTATAAACTTATTTCTTATCTCTTTTCCGGTAAGAACAGTTGTTTTATTCATAAAAAAACCCTTTATTTATGCTTTGATCCATTAGCTTTTATTATATCTTAATCCTTTAAAAGTTTTGAATGATTAAATAAATGTTGTGTATTTTCGAAACAATAAATATAATAAATAATGAAAGATAATATGTTTGTCCAATAAAAGAGGTCGTATATATGAAAGTAAAGGCTATTCTGAAAAATCTCTGCATAAGTCTGTTGTTAGCAGGTTGCTCATGTCTGGCAGTTAACTCTGCTTATGGCTATTCCTCTGAAGCTGTAAGATATTATAACCAGGGAATAGAAAATGTTAAAAACGAACAATATGAAAAGGCAGCAGAAAATTTCCGTAAGGCGATTTTTCAGGATAAATCATTAAACGATGCTTACTTTAATCTGGGTTCTGTTTATAAAAAACTGGGGGAAATGGGTAAAGCAAAAGAAATACTTTCTGCACTGGTAAGAAGAGACCCTTTTGATGATGAAGCTGTGTATTTATTGGGAAAACTATACTTTGAACTTGAAGAATACGAAAATGCATTGATTTATCTTAATACAATAACTGATTTATCAGTAAGGTATGACAGAGCGCAGGAATTAGTTAAAACTGTCCAAAAAAGAATAAAAGAAAAGAAACTGGCCATGGAAAAAGCTTTAAGAATATGGCAAAAAGAGTCTTTGAAAGGATTTGACGGTCCGGCCGGGGTTGCCAGAGACAGTAAAGGCAATCTTTATGTAGCAAATTATAAAGCAAACCTTATCCAGAAAATTTATGCTGGTACACAGGAAAAGAAAGATTTTATCAGTGAAGAAATTCAGGGACCACTGGGTTTAGCCATAGATTCACAGGATAACCTATATATTTCCGGCTACCTTTCCGGCAATATAGTCAGGATTTCACCCGTCGGGGAGGTTAAAGTTATTCTTGAGGATATAGAAAAACCGTATTATCTATATATTAAGGATGATATTTTATATATCACAGAACAGGAAGATGATACCTTGATAATGATTAATTTATGGGAAATCTAAAAATTTTTGAAAATCTTTTAGTAAAAGTATACAGCCGCCGGATTACTCGGCGGAATTTTATTGGAAAAAACATATTGACCAGTATATTTTGAATTAAATTATGTTTTATTGTACAAGTATGGATAAGATGATAAAATATAATTTAATTTTACGGGGTTGCACCTGGAGGCAGTAATTTTCTAGTCGGAGATTCAAAAATAATGATAGCAAAGCATAAATGCGCAAGGGACAGGCTGGTACTGGCGCTTGACGTAAATACAATGGAAGAGGCCAGGGAGCTGGTTACTGAACTTAAAGACTATGTGGGAGTGTTTAAGGTAGGACTACAGTTATATACCAGTGTAGGGCCTGATATTATAAAAATGATCCAGGATGAAGGCCGGGAAATATTCTTTGACGGAAAGTTTCATGATATCCCCAATACAGTAGCCAAAGCCAGTGCAAACCTGGTAAAACACGGGGCAACCTTTTTTAACGTACATATCACAGGCGGTTCAAAGATGATTTCCACCTGTCTTAAATTATCCCGTGAAACCGCAAAAAGCTGCGGGCTTCCCAGGCCAACCGTTCTCGGAGTTACACTTTTAACAAGTTTTGGTCAGAAAACACTTACTGAAGAATTATTAATAAACCGTAATATAGATGATTATGTCAGCCAGCTGGCAAAAGTGGCAAAGGAATCCGGGCTTGATGGCATTATCGCCAGCGCAACAGACGTTCCTAAAATTAAAAAAGCATGCGGAGAAGATTTTATAATCCTTTGTCCTGCAATAAGGCCTACCTGGTCTGTTGTAAATGACCAGATAAGGGTTGTAACCCCAAAAGACGCAATTAAAGCAGGGGTTGATTATCTTGTGGTGGGAAGACCTATTACTTCTGCCAAAGACAAGGTTTCAGCCGCAAAACTGGTTATTGATGAAATGGAAGAAGCTATAGAAGAAGTAGCTGTATAGCTTAGCAGGTCTGGTCAAAGTTATTACCCAGATTTGAAGGCAGTTCTTCGATATTCATTTTGAGGTCTTTAAAACTGAAATTGCCTGAAATAGGCTGTTTATTTGTGATGCTCGGTTCAAATTTTCTGTCAAAAATAGTTTTTTCCTTTGGCATCGCAAAAACATTGTCTTTTCCGTCAAAGTTAAAGACCGTACTGGTTGAAACGTTGAATATTCCGCCTTTTTTGTCAAGAACTTTACTAATTTTCAATTCTTCTTCGGCTGTCTTCTCATCTTTTTTATTAAAGAATAAATTCTTATAAACCCGGGTTAATAAATTTTCCTGGTTGTTGGTTTTTTGTTGATCCATACTGTTTAACCTCTTCAAAAACGTTTTCCTTTAATAAACTAATCGGAAATATTTTTTATTTATGAAATTTATTTACCGGTTTATGATTAAATTGAAATAATTTTTTACAATTTATACTTAAATGAATTAGTTTTCTTAAAATCGGGCATGAATGAGGTTACACTCCCGCTTAAACCGGGCATGAATGAAGCTATACTCCTGCTTAAGCCGGGTAAAGCCGGATTTTCCTAAAAATAAATTCATTTCACTATAAATCTCTTTTTTGAAACGGGTTTTAAAAGATTTTATTCATGTGTAATTTTTAATTCAGGGAAAATAAACATTTTTTTCTTGATTATTTCCTTTATTTTTGGTTTATAATTACATGTCAATTGAGTATAGGTTTTCAAAATTATAATAATAACAAGAGGATAAAAATAAGTGGCACAAGAACAAAGAGAAAAGAGAGACCAGAAAGAACAGGATAAAAGAGGACCCCGTGGTTCTGAAGAAAGAAGTGAAGACCCTAAAGGCGGTGGAGAATGGAAAGAAAGAGTTCTCCAGATAAGAAGGGTTACCAAAGTTGTAAAAGGCGGTAAAAAACTTAGTTTCAGAGCAGTTGTTGTTGTAGGAAACGGCGAAGGGCTTGTGGGAATAGGCGTTGGTAAATCAAGTGAAGTTATTGGCGCAATCCAGAAAGCAATAATCGAAGGAAGAAAAAACCTCGTGCAGGTCCCTATCTTCAAGAAAACCATACCTCATCCGATCACATCAAAAGCAGGCGCCGGAAAAATTATGTTAAAACCTGCTGCTGAAGGTACAGGAGTTATAGCAGGCGGACCTGCAAGGTCTGTGCTTGAGTTGTCAGGTATTGAAAATATACTGTGCAAGTCATTAGGGTCAGACTCAGCTTTAAACATTGCAAGAGCTACAATCAAAGCGCTTTCTGAATTAAGAAGGTTCAAGGATGTGGCTGAAGCAAGAGGTCTTACTCTGCAGGAAATGTTAAATTAATTAAAATTAATAAACAGGTGAGAAAAAATGACAGCTAATGAAACAAAAGAAAATAAAGACATAAAAGTTGACGAACTCAGACCGGCAGAAGGCGCTGTAAGAAAAGCCAAGCGTGTTGGCCGGGGGATCAGTTCAGGAATGGGAAAAACTTCCAACAGAGGACACAGAGGTGAAGGCCAGCGTGCAGGCAGAAGCAAGAAGCCCGGATTCGAAGGCGGACAGATGCCCGCTTATAGAAAAGTTCCTAAATTAAAGGGATTTCCTCTGGTAAATCCGATTATTTACGCTGAAATTAATGTTTCCCAGTTGGACAAAATTCAAGAAGACGTAATTGATATCGAACTTTTAAAAGAAAAAGGCTTATTCAGCAGAAGATACCAGGAACTCAGAGTTCTTGGCAACGGTGAAGTTACCAGGAAAGTAACCGTTAAAGCAAGACATTTTTCCAAATCTGCTAAGGAAAAAATCGAAGCAGCTGGCGGAAAAGCTGAACAGGCTTAATTATAAAAGAAAAAATCGTCATTCTGAGGGCTAAGGCCTGAAGAATCTCTTAATTAATATGAGATTCTTTATTTTACTCAGGATGACGAAAATGTTAATAAAGAAGTATGGAAATGAAGAGTTTTTGATATGTTAGGTTACATCTGGCTATTTTTCATTGTAACAGCTGTAGTAGTGGGCGGGTTTACCGGCCGTATAAACGAAGTTGGCCAGGCTGCAATCGACTATGCCGGAATAGCCGTTGAAATTTCCATTTCCCTGATAGGTATAATGTGTCTTTGGCTTGGACTTATGAAGCTTGCCGGAGCTTCCGGGCTTATTGTACTGATTTCCAGAGCAATCAAGCCTATTACAAGAAAACTCTTCCCGGATGTTCCGCCGGAACACCCTGCTATAGGCAATATTGCCATGAATGTTTCCGCTAATGCACTTGGAGTAACCAATGCGGCTACGCCTATAGGCATTAAGGCAATGAAAGAAATGCAAAGCCTGAATAAATATAAAAGCGTTGCCACAAATGCTATGTGCACGTTTCTTGCAATAAACACTGCGGGGGTACAGCTTGTTCCCGCTTCTATAATCGGTGTTTTGATTGGTGCGGGTGCGGAAAATCCTACTGTAATAATCGGCCCGACCATTTTTGCTACTGGAATAGCTTTGATAACAGCTATTATAACAGCAAAAATTCTCGAAAAACTCCCTGTTTTCAGGACTGAAAAGTATATTGAGGAGGGAGAGAAGTAATGTTTCTGGACCGCTTCATAGAGTTTATGGCTGTTATTTCAGCGTGGATCCTGCCGCTGCTTATTGTGGCAATCCCGGTATGGGCCTTATTCAGAAAAGTTCCCCTGTATGACACTTTTATCCAGGGCGCAAGAGAAGGTGTAGGAGTTGGTCTAAGGATTATCCCCTATCTGGTCGCAATTCTGGTGGCTATAGGGATGTTCCGGGCTTCCGGGGCAATGGAGCTGCTTGCGGATTTCGCCTCGCCTGTGCTGGACTTAATTGGAATGCCTGCTGATATTCTTCCGCTGGCAATAGTCAGGCCAATGTCAGGGAGTGGAGCCCTGGGGATTATGTCAGAAATAGCAAATGAGTATGGCGGGGATTCTTATATGGCAAGACTCGCTGCTGTTATGACCGGCAGTTCCGAGACAACTCTTTATGTAATTGCGGTCTATTTTGGCTCCGTAGGTGTTACAAAAGTAAGACATGCCCTTGCTGCCGGTTTAATTGCTGATTTTGCGGCAATTCTGGCTTCCCTGTTTATTTCCCGGATAGTTTTTTTATAAGACGGACTATTTCCCTTTTATCAACATTTCAGTGAGGCAGTCAGATATAGGGTACTCTGTTTTTTTCTCAAAATGAATGAACATAGGCGACGGGTTTGCCTCGATAAAAATATATTCCCCGGTTTCCGGGTTATATTTTATATCAATGGCCGTAAAATTAAGCCCAAACAGCTTCATTATTTTTAAACAATCATTCCTGATAACATCGGGGATTTCTATCGGAACCAGTTCGGCTTTGGGATCATTCCTGAAATCAACTTCCTTTGTCCTAATTTCAGCGGAAAAAAGTTTATTTCCAATACCATAAACCCGCAGGTCAACGCCTTCAGCTTTTTCCTGAAAAGTAACCGGGGAATACTTTAAGTGTTCCAGTCTATCACGAGAAAAGCATTTTTCGTCAAATTTTTCCGTATGAGCACCGCCTCTTACAGGTTTGAAAATCAGCTCGCCATTATATGTCTCAATAAATGATTTTAATTCGTCTTTGTCGTTTGTAATCAGGGTCTTAGGCACTCTGATTCCGTTTTTAGCCATTATATGAAGCTGGTATGCTTTAGTTTTATGCATGTTTATTGCTCTGGCTGAATTTACCCATAAACAATCCAGGCTTTCAAAGAGGCTATCAATATAACAGTTGAATTCCCTTTTTATCATACCTGCCAGAAATCTGTCCTGCTCAGAAGATGATTTAGGGAGGATGTTTATTCCATAATGCCAGCGCCAGTATACACTTTTTATGTCCTGAAGGTCTATATTCTTATTGTCCAGACGGATAGTGCCGGTAACCATATCTTCTGTGGTATGCCATGAGGAAATGAAATCATTCGGGATGTTTCTGGTATCCAGATAAGCGGCATTTACCCCTTTTGATTTTAAAAGGTTATAAATGTATTTTGAATGAGTTTCTTGATTTGAACCAATAATTATAATCATAGCGGTTTATTTTTAATCATAGGATTTTTTAAGTATAGCTTATTTTTTTGTGTTTGTCCCAGTCATAATAAATTTAAAAATGTACAAATATAAATTTAAACATTGGTTACAATAATTATTAATTTTTTCTTAAAAATATATTTAAATTATATAAATACATATATAATATAAATAAATAATATACATAATTTAGCTGGTTTAAAAATCAACTTTGTAGTCAGAAAAAGCCACACCTGTCAAGAACATTCATGGAGATAGTTTATCTTTATAATATGGAGGATGAAAATGTGAATAACTGGACTTGTAGCAATAAAGCAATCAACAAGTTCCTGTCACCCTACAATATCAGGCAAAGATACAAATACCAGCTTACTGACTATTTAAAAGAGGTTAAAAATAAACAGGATAAATTAGAGAACTACATTAACAACGAGCCTTACGATTTAACCCGATTCATTCGTTAACTCTCCTGGTAAATAAAAACATTAGCCATTAAGCCATTAAAATCTTCCCTACAGCGGGAAGTTTTTTTGGGGGAAATATTTAGTGAATAATTTTAAATTTATATAAAGGATTTATAAAAATGTATTAAATTATCGAATTTGTAAGATAAAATTATTCTGTTATTCTTATAGAATAGAGTTTACAAACAGATTCGGGATAATGAGACAGGTGAAATAAAATGTGCGGAATAGTAGGATGTATAGGGCAGGAAAATTTAATCCCTTTTTTGATTGAAGGACTGGAAAAATTGGAATACAGAGGTTATGATTCAGCGGGAATTGCGGTTCATAACGGTAAAGGGATTAATGTATACAAGGCACAGGGCAAACTTGTGAATTTAAAAGACCGTTTAAACGGACAGGCAGGACAATCCGGGCTTAAATCAGGAATAGGTCATATAAGATGGGCAACTCATGGTGTTCCTAATGAAATAAATGCTCACCCGCATACCAGCTTTGAAAGTAAGGTTTCAATCGTGCATAACGGTATTATAGAAAACTATAAAGAACTGAAAAAAGAACTTGCACAGAAGGGCATTGAGTTTAAATCTGAAACAGACACAGAAGTAATCGCACATCTCATAGAAGACAGTCTTAAACTCGGGCATGACTTCGGTGATGCAATAAGGCATGCCCTGAAAAAACTTGACGGGGCTTATGCGTTGGGGATGATATTCAAAGATGACCCGGAAACTCTTTATGCAGCAAGGAAAAGTGCTCCATTAATTCTCGGTATCGGAGAAAACAGGAACTTTATAGCAAGCGATGTTCCTGCGATTTTAGAGTATACCAGGCAGGTGGTATATCTGGAAGATAATGAAATAGCGGAAATTAAGGGCTCTTCATACCATATAACTGATCTTGACGGCAACCTTCTTGACAAAAAAGAGGAAACACTTCCCTGGGAGCCGGTATGCGTAAGCAAAATGGGCTATAAGCACTTTATGCTGAAAGAAATCCATGAACAGCCGGATGTAATAAGGCAGACCCTTTTTGATAAATTAAAAAGCTCATCCGAGCCGCTTAACCTGAAAGAAGTGGAATTAACCAGGGAACAATTGGAAAGTCTTGACAGGATACAGATTATAGCCTGCGGAACATCTCTTCATGCTGCAATGGTAGGGAAATACCTTATCGAGGAATTTACCGGGGTGCCTGTGGATGTAGAATCTTCCAGCGAATATATTTACAAACGCACTATAGTAAGCAAAAACTCGATAACCATTGGGGTTTCCCAGTCAGGAGAAACCGCTGATACCCTTACAGCTATCAGGCAGGCAAAAGAAAAAGGTTCGCATGTGCTGGTGATAACTAATCGCCCGGATTCTACAATGGCAAGGGAAGCAGACAGTTTATTACCGGTAAATGCGGGGTTTGAAGTCAGCGTTGCTGCGACTAAATCATATTCAGCCCAGCTTATGGCATTTTATCTTCTGGCAATTTACCTTGCGGAAGTTAAAAAATCCCTTCCCGAGGACTGCATAGAGGAATTTAAAAAAGAGCTGATCCAGCTTCCTCAGAAGATCGAAATGATCCTGAGCAACAAGGAAAAAATTCATGACTGCGCTGTACAGTTTTATAATACAAGGAATTTCATATATATTGCCCGTGGAATTAATTTCCCTGTAGCGCTGGAGGGTGCATTAAAGCTTAAAGAAATAAGTTATATAAATGCAACCGGCTATCCGGCAGGGGAATTAAAGCACGGTCCTATTGCAATGTTGGATGAAACTATCCCTGTTTTATCGGTGTTGGTGCCGGGCAAGGTTTATGAGAAGGTTTTATCCAATAGCGAAGAATCCAAAGCAAGAAAAGCAAACATGATCGCTGTTACCTCATCAGAGGATAACGAGCATCTGGATTCGGTTTTTGACTTTATAATCAGGATTCCGTATACAGATGAAATTTTTTCACCAATATTAACTACAATTCCATTACAGCTGCTTGCATACTATATAGCTGAATTTTTAGGAAAAGACATAGACCAGCCGAGGAACCTTGCTAAATCTGTCACCGTAGAATAGTATATTTATATACAGTTTTACGTTTAATCTGAGTAAGGAGAAAGTAATGGAATTTCCACAAGCGATCGAGTCTGTATTCAAAAATTATATAAATTTTCAGGGCAGGGCACCTCGTTCAGAATTCTGGTATTTTCAGCTGTTTTTAATAGGCGGGGGTATGGCTGTAAACATACTGGATATGTTTGGAGGCGGCGGTTTGTTGACCCTTCTCTGGAACCTGGGAATAGTGATTCCATCAATCAGCGTAAATGTAAGAAGATTTCATGACCTTGGCAGGACAGGCTGGTGGATACTTCTTCCTTTCACTATAATCGGCATAATTCCTTATATCGTAATGCTTGCCATGAAAGGTGAGGAAGAACACAATCAGTTCGGTCCGAATCCTCTTTATAATGCTGCATAAAAGCTTAAAAATTGATGCAAAAATAAGTTTTGTTTCCAGCTTGTCTTTGTGCTAGCATATTATTGAAAAAGGCTTAATAGACGGGAGAGGAAAATACCTTGGCTCAACAAACACTATTTGGAGATGGAAATATTGTCCCTATAAACATCAGGGACGAGATGAAACGTTCATATATAGATTATGCGATGTCAGTCATAGTAGGAAGGGCGCTTCCTGATGTCCGGGACGGAATGAAGCCGGTACACAGGCGAATTCTTTTTGCTATGAACGAACTGGGGATGTATTCTGACAAACCGTATAAGAAATGTGCCCGTATAGTCGGGGAAGTGCTCGGTAAATACCACCCGCATGGTGATTCTGCTGTTTACGATGCTCTTGTACGTATGGCTCAGAGCTTTTCCACTCGTTATATGACAGTTGACGGGCATGGAAACTTTGGAAGTGTTGACGGGGATTCTGCGGCAGCAATGAGGTATACAGAAGCCAGAATGGCTTCCATCTCAACATCAATGCTTGCTGATATTGATTCTGACACCGTAGATTTTTCTCCTAACTTTGACGGCAGTCTGGAAGAACCTGAAATTCTTCCGGTAAGATTACCCATGCTGCTTTTAAACGGCGGTAGCGGTATTGCAGTAGGTATGGCTACAAATATAGCCCCCCATAATATTAATGAGATCGTGGACGGTACAATTGAACTTATTGATAACCCGGATATTGGAGTTCCGGAGTTGATGGAGCATATTAAAGGGCCTGATTTCCCTACAGGCGCTACCATTCTTGGTACAGAAGGCATTAAACAGGCTTTTGAAACCGGACGTGGAAGCGTGGTAATGCGTGCTGTAACCAGGTATGAACAGATTGATACCGGAAGGGGCAAGCATGACAGGACAGCTATAGTTGTTACAGAGCTTCCTTATCAGGTAAACAAGGCAGCTTTGATTGAAAAAATCGCTGAGCTGGTAAAGGACAGAAAACTCGATGGTATTAGTGACATAAGGGATGAATCCGACAGGGATGGTCTCAGAGTTGTTATAGAGCTCAAAAGAGATGTAACCCCGGATGTTGTAAAGAACAATCTGTTCAAGCATACAGCTCTTCAAACCAGTTTTGGCGTGAATATGGTGGCGCTTGTGGACAAACAGCCACGGCTTATGAACCTTTATGAGATTCTTAACGAGTTTATTGAGCACAGAGTCGAAGTTGTCACCAGAAGAACCAGGTTTGATCTGAAAAAAGCCAAAGCAAGAGCCCATATATTAGAAGGTTTAATTATAGCATTGGGCAATCTTGATGCGGTTATTGAACTTATCAAGACTTCAGAATCCACTGATGCAGCAAGAAGGGGTCTGATAGAAAAATTCGGGCTTGATACTGACCAGGCTAATGCGATTCTGGAAATGCAGTTAAGAAGATTAACCGGACTTGAGCAGGAAAAAATCAACGCTGAATACCAGCAGCTTAAGGAAAAAATTGCTGAATATGAATCCATTCTTGCTAACAGGCAGAAAGTCCTGGATATTATCAAGAAAGAACTTGAGGAAGACAGGAATAAATTCAGCGATGAGAGACGTACACAGATTATTCCTCATCAGGATGAGCTGTCAATCAAGGACCTTACCCCGGATGATCATATGGCTGTGTTTATTACACGTAACGGCTATATCAAGAGGATTGCCCTTGATACTTTTGAAAGGCAGAACCGTGCCACCAGAGGAAAGGGCGGCATAAAAACCCGGGATAATGATGATGTGGAACATTTCTTCACTGCCACAATGCATAACAAAGTCCTGTTCTTTACTAACAAAGGGCTGGTTTACAGTATAAATGTCTATGATTTCCCGGAAGGCGGAAGAACAGCCAAGGGATTACCTATAATTAATCTCCTGCCGGTTGAGCAGGATGAGCATGTAACTGCGGTTATACCTATAACTAACTTTTCAAAAGATAAATACCTCCTGCTTCTTACCAGAAAAGGGTATATCAAGAAAATTGAATTAAATAATTTCAGTTCCATAAGAAGAAATGGAATTATCGCAATGGGTCTCACAGAAGGGGACATGCTGGGCTGGGTCAAACTTGCTGATGAAAGCGATGAAATTATAATCGGAACCAGCAGGGGTATGGCCATAAGGTTCTCGGTAAGTGATTTAAGACCGCTGGGCAGGAGCGCACGTGGTGTTACAGCGATGAAATTAAGACCTGATGATGATTTGGTCGGCTCTGATATTATACCTAAAGACCAGAGTGCTGATTTGTTGGTAGTTACCACTGACGGTTACGGAAAGAGAACTCCTATTTCCGAGTTTAGACCTCAAAACAGAGGCGGAATAGGCCTGATTTGTACTAAATTCAAAAATGCTAGAAGCAGAGTGGCTTCTATTAACCTGATATCAGAAAATGATGAGGTTATGGTGGTTACTTCCCAGGGAATTACCACAAGGCAAAAGGGTTATGATATCTCAAGACAGGGAAGACCTGCCACAGGTGTTTGCGTACAATCTTTGATGGAAAACGACAGTGTGGTTGCAGTAAATAAAATTGTACTGCCTGAAGCTCTGCCTGAAGAGGATTAAGTAATTTATAAATTTATTTTGCCTGATTGTTTTTGTTGTATTTAATTGTATTTGCAGCAAGGATAGCGGCTGTTGTTGCAATGCAGCCAGCTATACTTCCTTTGAAAGCCCTGTCAAGTTTTAAGAATTTTTTACCGGTTTCCTTTGTTATGATATTAGCCTTTTCTTTTATTTTTTCTGCAAGCACTTTTCTGGCGTTAACGCCTTTTAGGGATTCTCTGTTGATGTCCAATTCTTGTAGAAATATAGCAGCATCCGGTTTTCCATTTTTTAAGTCTTTTAAAAGTCTTTTAACAACATATCCGTTTAATTTCCCCTCTTCTTTTTGCATATATTTATCTACAGCCATGTCTGATACAGGAATTGCAGCTCCAGCAGCCCCTCCTGCGACCATACCTGCACCGGTTAGAGCCATATTAATACCCAGTCTCTTGAGAGGGGAGGCTTTCTTTTGGGGTTTATCCGCCTGCTGTTGCTGAATATAAAAAGCTCTGTGAAGCTCTGATTGATTAACTGACATTTTTCCTTACCATTTTTTACCTGACTCTTAATTATATAAAACACAAGAAAGAAAATATTTCCAATTTTATATAAAAAAGCTTAAAGATGCCTATCTTTAAAAAAACAAAATATGAATATTTGTTTAAAAAATCCGGGAAATGCCAAATTCGATGTTAAGTTGATAATAGGCAAAACTGCGAAGGGTAGAAAAATGGAAGTAAATAAAATATCACTTGCCAATGCAATGACAACTGCTGATCTTACATATTATCTGGAAAGAATTCTGGATTATACAAATTCCTCTGAACTTTCCCGGAAAAGCTCCAGAGAGCTTAGGGATCTGCTTGTTGACAGGTTAACCCATCAGGACATAATTAAATTAGGTTTACGAAGTTCGGAAAAAAACGAAAAACCTTACGCCATACACCCGGAACTTCCGGTAGATGTTGATTTTTCCAGAACATTTGATGTCGGAAAAAGAATACTTGACCTAACCGCATAATTGAATATTAAATTTGTAACAACAAAAGGATGCGCAATACGTATCCTTTTATTTTATGCAAATTATTTAATAAAACCGAAAATATGTAGGTTATTTTCTTTAAAAATATTGTTTTTATATAATAAACGGCCAAGGCATGGGTAGAAGATTATGGGCAATTTTTGCCAGAAAAAAACGATAATAATAAGTTGTCAGAACTTGACCCGTTACATAGCTATCTTATCGATAATAAACAGGGAAAAAATTTCATGGATCAAAAAAACTGGCTGGAATTAATTTTATCTGATGAATGCAGTAATCCTCTAGGTTGTTTTAACTACATTATTCACGAAGAAAACGGCATAAAATACGGATTGGTTAACCAGGTCTCCATAATAAATTTTCAGGATAGCCTGCAGGAAAATAAAAAGCCTGTAGTTAAAAATTTAAGGGAAGAGTCATCCCAAAAAGGAATTAATTTATTTATTCTGGATGTATCATCTTTGGAAACTGAAAAAGGTCTGAATCCAGAGCAGGTTAAATTGTTACTGGAAAAACTTCGTTTTATAAAATTAAAAAACACTTCACCGGACTGTCCGGTTTATGTTTATCCCATGATGACAAAAGAAGAAATCGTAGAATCAAAAAACCAGCTTATCGATATATTCAGAAAATATAAGAAGTAACTTTTCCTAAAGGTTTATTTCAGGTATTTTTTTATATATTTTTGTATGTCAAATTTTGATTTTGCGCCGTTATAGCTCATATATCGTATTTTTCCAAATATCGGCCGCTCCTTCCAGCCCCGGTCATGAATTCCGCCTATGCTCCAGGCGATTCCCGTATAACCGTTCGGTGACCTGCCGTCTATTTCATACTTATCATTAAGATAAATCGCAAATTCCATTGCCTGCTCCGGGGATTCTGTCCATTCAAGAATCTTTTTCGCCCAGTACATCCGCATATACCCGTGCATTTTTCCGGTTTCCATCATCTGCACCTGAGATGCGTTCCATAAATCATCGTGAGTCTTTGCAGATTCAAATTCTTCAAGGGAATATATATGTTCTCTTTTGTCTTTTTTATGTTTTTGCAAGGTTTCTTTTGCCCAGCCATTGAAGCATTCAGTGTTGTCGTAATTTTCGTTGTAAAAACAAAAATTATCAGAAAGCTCTTTCCTTACAACAATTTCCTCAATAAATGCGTCTTTGGCGTCCTCATCAGCGTCAGAATCCATAACTTCCATAACCACCCTTTGAGACGGAATTTGCCCAAAGTGGAGGTAAGCGGACAGATTTGACAGGGCATCTTTTGAAGGGTCGTTTCTGTCGTCAGGGTAGTTATTCAGTTTGTTTTTAATAAAATTTTCAAGCATTTTTGCGGCTTCTCTCTCTCCGGGTTTAAGCCAATCTAATGGTGGTACGGAAGTATCCACTTCAAGTGTTTTTTTTACTTCTTCCCAGTCTGTATCCGGCCCCTGTTTTTCCGGATCATACGGATGCTTCTCGATTTTCGGGAATTTATCCAGGAAATCATATAACTTTTTCTGAATTTTAGGCCTTATGGTTCTGGCAGCGGTTTCCTGTTTGCCAGAAGCTTCCCAGCAAGGGACTATATTATGCGCATCAACCTCACATATAGTTATTTCTGTCCTGTCTATAACCTCTTTAAGCCAGCCCTTCTTTATTTTAAGAGGGTTAAAGTCCGTAACAAGATAATCCACATTATATTCTCGTATAAGCTCTGGTATATTTTCCCCTGGCGCCCCTGTAACCAGAATAAAAGGTATATTCTTATCCTTTAAATCTTTTTCTACACTTTTTAATCCCTCGATCATAAATTCATACTGTCTTAAAGCAGCATCACGAAACCTTGGTACAAGGTTAAAAAATACATACAGCGGTTTTTTTCTTTCTAATGCCTTTTGCCGGGCATAAATCAATGCCCAGTTATCTCTCATCCGCTGGTCCCTGCTCATCCAGTAAGCAATATTTCCCTCAGATGATTCGCTTTGTTGTAAAATTCTTGTTCTCTGCTCTTTCATTAATCAGTCAATAAACTCAAGTTCATCGTCTATTTGTGTGCCGGTCTCCTTGATCGTTCCTGCCGGCAGTTCTATTACACTATAAGCAAAAAAACAGAACTTTGCCCACGTCCATGGGGGTATATTTTCAGCCAGGTACTTTATTTTATTCTTTTTATCTATAAATATTGCATCAAATTCGAATTTCATGAAAAAAGAATGGATATTGTTGCAGGGGATAATATGCAGTCCTTCTCCTTTTTTAAAACGTTTTCTGCCAAGCAATCCCTTCATTCTTGTTAAAGGATTGTCTGCCACTTTAATATTTTCTGCAAGAGTATTGCCGTTTGTTTTATTTATAAGTTTCATGGTTTCTATAATAATTATTATTTAAAAAATTGTACTCTATATCGCTGATTTTAGTAAGTTTATTACAATTTTTCGATTTTCAAAACTTTTATTTCAAAAGCGTAGCCCTGTTAGTTTTTCTTTTTGTCTTCGGGGATTGTAAGTCAATTCATCAATCACACAAAACATGTTGCATTTACAAAAAACTAGTAACAAGTAAATACGAAACAATCATTATAAAATAAAGCTGGATAGATTGCCATCCGGGATTGAGTCCGGGACAGACTCTCTGCTTACGCATTGTGCCATTAAATATTTTTTTCATTTCCTGATTTCTTTTTAAGGGCACAATAATTAAAGAAATTACATAAAAAATCTTATCGGTTTAATTTGGGTTGAACAATTTCCGATAATCGAAAATTATTTGTTGAGCAAAAATACAAATTTTTACTCAACAAACCATATTAGTATGCAAAAATCTCTTAATATTACAGGGCAAAAGGGTATGGAATACACCAAATATATTGGCTTTACAAGATTTTTTTCTTTTCAGGCACTTTAAATATAAAAAAATGTTTGCTATAATATAAATTATATAATATTAATATATACTCTGTTTTTATTTGTTTAAGAACCTTTACATCTTTGCTTTCTCACAAAAAATTTTTGTAAAGTAAAAAAGAAAAGAAAGAATTTACTTATGAAAAAACACAAAATAAGCAAAATTCTTGACGAATTCTTATACGAAATGGAAGTTTCGAATAAGTCCAAAAATACCATTGTGAATTACCGCAGTGATTTAAAATGTTTTATGAACAGCTGCCCTGTTGATTTAGAAAAAATAAATGTGGAAATACTAAGAGAACACCTTAACGGGCTTAGTCATAAATCTCCAACAACCAGGGCCCGGCATATAAGCAGTTTAAAAATGTTTTTGAACTGGTGTTATAAGAAGGACTTTATCCCGGTTAATCCCCTTTTGAAGATTGATCGACAAGTACAAAAAACTTCTCTTGTGCCCAAAAAAGTTGAAAAAAATGATATAGAAAAGGTTTTGTGCTCAATAGATATTTTTAATAAAGATAACGCAATAAACAAAAGTAATCTTAAATACAGACTAATATTCACGCTTATGCTGGAAGCAGGGCTAAAGGTCTATGAAGTCCTGGGCCTGGAATATGAGGATGTAGAAGTGGATACCCAGACAATTTTTGTAAGAACTAACGGCAGCAAAAGAAGAATCCCTCTTTTTTCGTCAGAATCAATAAAGCTATTCAGGTTATATACAGATGAGATCAATGTAAAATCAGGATTAATCTTTAAAGGAGGTGACGCACAGGATAAATCCCTGAGTTATCAGGCGCTGAACAAATTCTGGAGAAAATCCTGCGCCAGAGTGGGCGCTGATATTAAGCTACAGCAGTTAAGAGACTGTTTTGCAGGAGAACTAATTAAAAGGGGCATAAATATTTGCATCATAAGCAAAATGCTCGGACATAAAAATCTACAAACCATAGTAAAATATCTCCAATGATAAATTCGAATATAAAAAGCTTCTTTCCACAAATTTCCGGAGGTCAAAATATCAATGATTATCGAATTCAAGGTAAACGAAAACACAGTTGAAGCAGCTTGGTTAAAGACCCTGTATGATCTAATAGAGGAACTTAACTGCAAGTGCAATACTTATCTTGAAGAAACCTTTAATAAAAGTTACAGAAATTATCAGAGAAACCGAATAATTGAGGTTTACGGCTCAGAAACCATGGTTAGCTGGTTGAAACTCAGGATGGAAAGATATAGCCATCTTGTTGACAAGATGAGCGAGTTGCCTGAAATAAAAGTGATTTCTGAAAAAGAGGAGTAAAACATTTTCAAAATAAATTTTTATGCACTTCTTAGTGAATTTTTATTGTTTTTGTAAAAAATATCCTCAGAAGGATCACAAATATCAAATATCTGGTTTAACCTGGTCTGATAAATTAACTGTGAAACGTAGGGTTGTAAATTGTAAAGTTTGACCTCCAAATCATAACAGGAAGCGAATTGATAAATATTAATTATAGAAGCAAGACTTTTCGAATTTGCTTTTGAAATCTGGCTCATATCCAGAAAAAATGTTTTATAATCATCATCCGCTATATCTGTCATTAAATTTTTCAGGGATTCTGTAACCCCATCATCAAGGATGTTTGCGGGAATTTCAATAATGCAGTTGTTTTCAAATTTTCTTACAGACCAGTTCATAATATTATAATGTTCCTCCTCAAAAATATTCCGAATTTTTATTGTTAGTTCACTAGTTCCCTGAAGTAAAAGTAAGTTTTCTTTAAATAATCAGGTATTTAACAAACATATGTTATCAAGTTTTGTTGAATAACACAAAATCGTAAATTTTTGATAAAAAAAAATTAAAATTAAAATCAATTATAGAGATGATTTATCTGATAGATGTTGATACTAACATATTAAAACATGTTAATAGTATTGATTTTTAAACTTGCGTTCTCGGGATGTTAATCGGAGGTAGAAAATGAAAAGAAGTATCAGTTTAAAAGAATTGCCTGATAAGTATATTGATTGCGGCCTGACTTTATCAGGCCTTTTAGAATATCTGGATGTTGCAGAGGAAGATATTAAGAAATGGGAAAAGATTTTTAATGTTACACCTGCTATAAACGAAAACAATGAAAAAATTTATTCAAAGGCACAGGTGGAAGAATTTTCCGGCATTAAGGAGTCTTTAAACAAAGGTAAAACACTAAGAGAAATCAGGGATAAAGTGCTTAATAATTCTTTTGAAGTCATAAGCAATCCATTTGAAGATAATCAGAATTTTTCAGAATTCAAGCCTGAAAAACAGGAAAAATTTGAAAAGGGTAAGTTAAATCGTCATATTTCCTCCGAGTCAATGATAAGACCGTTTTTGACCCAGCTGAATAAAGTTAATCAAAAAGTAGATGAGCTTATTAATGAAAAGACCAGGCTTATTGAAAAAACAGCTATAGAAAAAGCTGATTTGTCTTCAAAAGTTGAGATTCTTAAAAATAAAAACGAATCGTTAATAAAAGAAAGAGAAAGTATTGCCGCACGCATTAACAAAAGGGAAGAAGAGATAGACAGAAGCTTTTCCAGAGAAGAAAATTTAGGTAAAGCATTAAGGATTTCACAGGAAGTTCTTTGTAAAAAAGAAGATGAAATTGCCAGCTTGAGAACTAAAATAGAAGGCTATCAGAGAGAACTTCATAATAAGGAATCTTTGATATATGACCAGAGCATGGAAATTGACCAGCTTCTTGAAAAACAAAACACAAAATGGTGGCAATTCTGGAAATTTCCTTCATATCAATAAATTTAAATTAAATTTAATTTAAATTTTAGCCGAAACAATGTAAATCCTTAAAATAATCAGCCCAAAGGCGGATTGCAGAGCAATCCGCCTTATAAAACATTGCTCAAAATTGAACAAAAAGGTTATTTGGTTAAAATATTGTTATAATAGTTATAAGGGTGGATTTTTTAAAAACACCCCTATTTTTTTCTGAAAACAGTTTATGAGGTTATATCATGATTTTTGATAAAGAACAAAGAGAATTAGCGCATAAAATAGAGGAAAACACCTGCTTATCCAAATGGAACAACTGGAAATGGCAGATAAAACATTCCATAAAAGATATAAATACTTTTGAAAAGCTGACAGGCATTAATTTTGATCCGGAAGAAAGAGCCCGGCTGGAGAAAACCACGGAAAAATTTCCACTATCTATCACTCCTTATTATCTTTCACTTATAAATCCGGATAATTACAGGAATGACCCGGTTTTTAAACAGGCATTCCCTGATCCCCGTGAGTTAATGACCTGCAAATACGATATGAGCGACCCTCTTGCAGAGGACAGTGACAGCCCTGTGGAGCTGATTACACACAGATACCCCGACAGGGTGCTGTTTCATGTAAGTAATGTGTGTTCTATGTATTGCAGGCATTGCACCAGAAAAAGAAAAGTCGGGGATGTGGACTATATTCCGGATCCTGAAAAATTAAAAAAAGGACTGGATTACATCAGGGAAAATACAGGCGTAAGAGATGTCCTGTTATCAGGAGGAGACCCCTTAATGCTATCTGACAGTAATCTTGACTGGATTCTGGGCGAATTAAGAAGTATTCCGCATGTGGAAATAATCAGAATCGGATCAAGAATGCCGGTAGTCCTGCCTTACAGGATAACCGATGAGCTTGTAGGAATGCTGAAAAAACATCATCCCATCTGGTTTAATACCCATTTCAATCACCCCAGGGAAATAACAGCCTCTTCAAGGACAGCTCTGGCCAAACTTGCGGATAACGGATTCCCTCTGGGCAATCAGACAGTGCTCCTTGCTGATATAAATGATTGCCCCCGAATAATGAAGCAGCTGGTTCAAAAGCTGGTTCAAAACAGGGTAAGGCCTTATTATTTATATCAATGCGATCTTTCAGAAGGGCTGGAACATTTTAGAACGCCTGTAAGCAAAGGAATTGAAATCATGGAAAGCCTGAGAGGCCATACCAGCGGGTTTGCTATTCCAACTTTTGTAGTCGACGCACCGGGCGGAGGCGGCAAAATCCCGGTAACTCCCAATTACCTTATTTCCTGGTCTGTTAACAAGGTCATCCTGAGAAATTACGAAGGCGTAATAACCTCTTACAGAGAGCCGGATACATATAACAACATTTGTTGTGACCTTAAATGCAGCGAATGTGACCTTGATTTAAACGTAAACCCGGCGCAGGAAGTTATGGCTATCGGTCTGGAAAAACTCCTTGCAGACCATGACGAAACAATAGCCCTGACGCCGGAAGACTGCTACAGGTTAAGCAGAAGAGAAGAAGAAAACACCGAAGAAAATAATGACTGATATTATAGAATATTTTGATAATGCCATGATTCAGCACGGTAAGGAAAACGATCGGGTCTATCTTATGAAACTCGGTAACAGTAATGCTGATAATGTTATTAATTTCATTGAAAAACTTGCTGCTGAAAATCAATACACTAAAATCTTTACCAAAGTCTCGGTTTTAGACAAAAAAGAGTTTATAAACCGGGGCTACAGGGAAGAGGCTTTTATACCCAAATTCTTTAAAGGACAGGAAGACTGCTATTTTCTGGTTAAATATCCGGATGAAAACCGGAGTAAACTAACTGATAAAGACGACATTGAATCTGTGATTTCTACCAGTCTTAAAAAGAAAACAGAAAATAACAAATTGTATTTATCACTGGATTTTGTTTTTGAGGAACTGGGCGTTAATAAAACTTCTGAAATAGCAAAACTCTACAACGAAGTTTTTGAAACATACCCGTTCCCGATTTTTGACCCGCACTATATTTTAAAAACCATGCAGGAAAACATAATATATTTCGGGATTAAAAAGGATGACAAGCTGGTTGCGCTGTCTTCTGCGGAAATTGATTATGAAAACCTGAACGCAGAAATGACTGATTTTGCAACCCACAGGGATTATCGGGGAAATAACCTGTCCCTGTTCCTGCTGCAAAAAATGGAGGACAAAATACGAGCTCTGGGTATAAAAACAGCCTATACCATAGCAAGAAGCTTATCCTACGGAATGAATATCACCTTTGCCCGGAATAATTATGAATTTGGCGGTACATTGGCCAACAATACCAACATTTACGGCAAAATAGAGAGCATGAATGTCTGGTATAAAAATATTTAGAATAATACCGGCTGCTATATAACTATTTACCGTCGGTTTGTATACAGAAACAGCCTTTTTCTTCCTCTATACATTTGCTTTTTTCGTATGCGTAGAATATTTCTTCCAGGTGCTGCAGTTTGCTCAAGTCTCCTTTTTTCTTTGCCAGGTCAATAACCATACCGGGAATTGCCTCAGCCTTACATCCCAAAGCATAAGTATTAGTAGTCTTAATAAGTTTCCGTTAAATACTTTTGCAAAATTTTAAAAAACCTTGCCCGCCCACCCTTCCCTGGAGGTGGCGGTGGCTTTGCCACCGCTTTTTTATACAGGTTTTTTAAAATTTATCCGTTTTGTTCATTTCTGAATAAAATTTCTTATTTATCGTTTATTTTTTTAGACCACTAAAATACCAATTTCAATAGGTAATCTTATTTAAGTATAGGTTTTTTCTTTCTGCATTGATTTCTTTTGCGATATTCAGCAAAGACCTGTTATTATCTCGTGTTTTGTTATAGCTTCAATAATTTCAGGAGAAGGTTTTCCTCATCAGCCGGGTTCCTGTGCAGGTTCATTCCCGGCAAAATATATTTTTAACAATTCGGGGTTAACTGCGCTTTTTGCGGTTTTGCGCCTTTATGTATATTTATATTCTGATTTATTTTTAATTGTAATAGTGGTATTTTTATCAATAATAATATCTTTAAAGTTAGGATCTTCTTCAATATTTGCTATGCCTCGCTGTGTTTCTTCCAAGTTGGCTCCCCTTATATCTGCACCGATAAATTTTGTATTTGTCAGATTTGCGCCTTTCAGGTTTGCTACATGTAGATTGGAATAGGACAGGTCTGCATTGGTAAGATCAGCTTCTTTTATATCAGCGCTGTCCAGATCGGCTTCAAGGAAGCTCGCTCCCTGACAGTTTGCTTTTTTAAGTATTGCATAGCTTAAATCACTATATTTGAATGTTGCTCCCTGTAGATTTGCGTTGGTGAGGTTAGTATGTTTCAGGGTATTTATATTAGTGTATTCTCCCTGATCTATTTCTTTATCTGATATATCAGCCTTAAATTCAGCTCCTTCAAGATTTGAATCTGACATGTTAGCCCCGTTTAAAACAGACTTTATAAATGTGGCTCCCTGAAGTTTAGCCTCGGAGAAGTCCGCATCCTCCAGGTTAGCTTCCGCAAAGTGAGCTCCCCTGATTGTTGTTGAAGGAAGTATAGCTTTATAAAGATTAGTGCGGTTTAGTATGGCTTTATCTAAACTGGCTTCACTTAGCCGTGCGCCCTTTAGGTTTGTATCTTTTAATATAGTTTCACTTAGATTAGCACCTGTTAAATTAACATCCCGAAAATATGCTTCACTAAGGTCTGTTGAGCTTAAATCAGCTCCGGCCATGTTTATTCCATCGTAATTGTATCCTGATAAATCCAGATATTCTTTTTCGGTTTCAAGGTCTTTTTTTATTTCAAATAAAGGTTCCTGTCCCAGTTTTTTTCTTTCAGCATTAATTTCTTTTGCGATTGATAACACCGATTTATTGCCGGTTTTACTATTCTTTATCGCCTCAATTATATGTTCGGGCGGTGCACCCTTTAAACCGGCCTGGGCCTGTTCATAGTTAAAGTTTCCTGCAAAGTATACCTTTAATAAAGACGGGTTTGCGATGCTTTTTAATGAAGCGTCCGGTGCTGATTGCATATCAGAAGCGGCCTGCTGTTGCTGCAACGGTTTTGACTGTTTAACTTTTAAGCCTGGATTAAATGAAACAGTAGTCATTATTTTTCCTTTCTATATTGAGATAAAAATTAAAAATTTAATTTCCTGATTTTAAAACGTATGTGAAAATAAAAAATGACTTAATTTTATAAAAATTTTTAAAAAATATTAAAATAAATTAAAAAAGCTTTTGAAACAGAACTTTTTTAATCAAAAATTTATTTAATTTTATAGAATTTATTGGACAGGTGCTTTATTTTCGTCAGATAAAAGCTGTTTTTGCAATTCTTCTAAAGAAACCCCTTTGGTCTCCGGATAAACCAGCAGAACCACAAAGAACTGTACCACCATCATAAACGCAAAGAATATGAACGGGTAACCGCCCGATTTTGCTGCCATAACAGGGAAAGTCCAGGAAACAAGCGCACACATAAGCCAGTGGATAAAACTTCCCAGGGCCTGGCCTTTTGCCCTGACAATATTGGGGAATACCTCGCTTAAATACACCCATATAACCGCTCCCTGTGATACGGCGAATGAGGCGATATATCCTACCAGAAACCATATCAGGAGCGATTCATAAGTATTGGTTATAAATATGGCTGCCACAGCGGAAAGGCAGATAAACATCCCAACCGCACCGGTAAGCAGAAGTTTTTTCCGCCCGATTTTATCTATTATGCTCATTGCAATAATTGTGAAAATAAGGTTTGTAGCGCCGATTATAACCGCCTGTACATCGCTGGAAACCTTGTCAAATCCGGCGGTGGCAAAAATATCGTTCAGATAATACAGCAGGGCATTGATGCCTGATAACTGGTTAAACATAGCTATAGACACAGCTAAAAACACAGGAAAAGTAAACTTTTTAGAAAATAATTTTACGTTTTTCTTTTCCTTATCAATATTTATAGATTCAACTATCGCATCAAACTCATCCCTGGATTTATCTTTGTTTATTGCTTCCAGAACAGACAAGGCTTCTTCATTGCGGGAATTTTTTATCAGCCAGCGGGGGCTTAATGGGATAAAGAACAACAGCCCAAAAAATATCACCGCAGGAATTGCCTCAACCCCTAGCTTAAAACGCCATTCCAGTATTCCCAGGTTTTGAAGCCCTATAATATAATTGGATAAATACGCTATTAAAATCCCCAACACAATATTAAACTGGAAAAGCCCGACAAGCCTTCCCCGGAATTTCGGCGGTGCGATTTCTGCAATATACATTGGCCCTAAAACTGAAGCCGCACCTACTCCAACCCCGCCTATAAACCTGAAAAATATCAGGGAATACCAATCCCAGGCCAATGCACACCCTAAAGCTGATATAAAAAACAAAATACCGGTTATTTTCAGGCATAACCGCCTGCCGAATATATCACCCGGAATCCCGGAGCCAATTGCGCCTATCATTGTTCCCCACAGGGCAATTGATACTGTAAAACCTAAAAGCCCGGCATCAAGGCTGTATAACTCTTTTAAAGCTGCGGTTGTACCGGCAATTACTGCGGTGTCAAATCCGAACAAAAAACCGCCCAGCCCGGCAACAATTGCGCTCAATAGGATATATTGTTTACCTTTATCCATTTTCCATCTCCCAAACTTTTCTATATATTTATTTTATTAAAAATATTAAAAACCTAATTATCACAAAATTCCAGAACTTCATCAAACGTAATATTGCTTTTATAACTGAACCCGCACCCTGCCTTGGTCTGCTTGCCCCTCATGATATGGTCTTTGTCGACTATATGATGATCAGGGTATGTCCAGCATTTTAAGGGACGAAAAAGATATCGCCTGCATTTGTTATTTTTTCCAAGGTGTTTACAGCTAAATAGCAAGACTCCTTCCGGGGTCTGGCTGTATTGGTAAAACATTTTAAATACTGGATTGCATTGCTTGCCAATCTCAAACTGCTCCTCGGTTTTTATTAATTCACCGTCCAGAAGAAGTTTTATACTCCTGCAGCAGTTTCCGCACGCCTTGCATTTCCCCGCTCTTACATACTTTGCCCGGGAAATTTTTAGTTTTGTATACTGGTTTAAAAAAAAATCTGTTATTCTTCCCAGAATCATAATTTTACTTTTTCTCCTGCAAAAACTTAAAATTAAATTTTAATATATTTGTTTATTAGTATGCAAATATATCAGATTTAAGACAATTTATGAGGAGTTTTATATATTAAGCTTTACTGCTAAATTTTTACAAATGATTAAACTTCCCTGCGGGATTTGTTAAAATATACCTAACACAGGGACAGATTTTTTGCAGGAGATAAAAAAGTGCAGACCGAAAAGAAACGTATAATGTCAGGAATGAGACCTACAGGCAAACTTCACCTGGGACATTATATGGGAGTTTTAACCAACTGGACAGCGTTTCAGGAAGAATATAACTGTTATTTCGCTGTTGCGGACTGGCATGCGCTTACTACAAAGTATGAACAAACAGATGATTTAAAACAAAACATAGCTGATGTGGTTATGGACTGGATAGCTTCCGGAATTGAACCGGAAAAATCCGTTATTTATGTGCAGTCTTTAATCCCGGAAACAGCTGAACTTCATCTTTTGCTAAGTATGGTTACCCCTCAAAACTGGGTAGAAAGAGATCCTACCCTTAAAGATATGGTCAAAATACTTAGGGGTAAAGCTGATGAAGAGACGCAGGATGTTTCAGGCGTTATAAGTTATGGATTGATGGGATATCCTGTGCTGCAAACTGCAGATATCATACAATTCAACGCATCTCTTGTTCCGGTGGGAAAAGATCAGCTTGCTCATCTGGAAATTTCCCGGGATATCACAAGACGGTTTAACCATATTTATAAAACGGATTTCTTTATAGAACCCCAGCCAAAATTAACTGAAATTCCTCTTTTAAAGGGGATTGACGGGCAAAAAATGGGAAAATCCTTTAACAATGACATAAAAATCTCTGATTCTGAGGAAGATACCGCCAAAAAAATTATGCGTGCAATAACCGACCGCTCAAGGATTAAGAAAACCGATCCCGGACACCCTGACCAGTGCGAAGTTGTTTGTCCTTATTACCAGATTTTTGCTGATGAAGAAACAGTCAAAAAACAGAGATATGAGTGTGAAAACGCAATCAGAGGCTGTGCTGACTGCAAAAGAGAACTGGCACAGATTATAAATGATTACTTTAGAGATATCAGAGAAAAACGCAGAGAACTGGAAGCTGACCAGGTGTACGTTGACCAGGTAATAAGAGCCGGGAGTGAACAGGCCAGAGAGAGTGTTTGTAAAGTTATAAAAAAAGTTAAAAAAATAATGCAAATGTATTATTAATAGGCAAAAACCTCTTATATTAAGAAAAAATCACTCCCTATCCTATAAACTTCTATATTTTAGTTGTTTACGATTTTATAAATTTTTGTAAGTTAATGTAAAATATATAAATAAAGAAAAGTTATACCAAACTTAGAAAACATAAGGAAAAAAATTAATGGATGAAGAAGAAAAAGTAGTTTCGCTGGCAAATGCGCGGGATAAAGAAAAATCCGAAGAAAATGAACAACCTAAGGAAACGGTTTATTGTTCATTTTGCGGCAGGCCGAACCAAATGGTAATAAAAATGATAAAAGGGCCGGGCGTGAATATTTGCTCAGAATGTGTGATGATATGCGTTCAGTATTTTATCCTGGAAGACAGGCTTGCATCCTCTGAAGTCCAAAAAATTCTGGATACTTTCTGGAAAGGTGCCAAAAAATAAAAATGTGCGTAGGAAATATAAATGAAATATAGAGAGTTATCTAAGTTTCAGATAAAAGCAGAAATAGCCTTAATGCTGCAAAAATTAACTTCTCTGGAAGAAATGTCACGGGACCAGCAGATTAAATATATGACCAAGCTGGCTTCAATAAAGGATAATGACAGTGTAGTGGAGATTCTCGCAAAAGAACTCGGCAGGGCTGACTATAAAAAAGGCCAGGTTATAAGTCTTTTCTTGCAGGAACTCGGCTCCCTCGACCAGCTAAGCGAGACCCTCTGGGGGTACATTAAATCCCCGAAATCTTCTGATGAATTAAGAGACTTATCAGGAATTATTTTAAAAAACCTGGGTGATACCACAGACCCGGAAGAATTTTTGAATTATCTTGAAAATCCCAAGGCAATTGTGGACAAAGAAACAAAAAAACTGCTGGATATAGCTTCTGTAAATCCGGAAGCCAAGATAGACTTTCTTGATTTTCTGTTTTCCCTGCCTGATGAAGAACAAATGAATTTAATCAGATCCCTGCAGGAAGATTATTCAAGCGAAAGCCTTGTTAATGTTGTTATTCCTGCTTTTGAATCCAGGCTTATTTCCCATATGGATGAATTCTTAATAAAAATCATCGGTGAAACAAAATCTCCTATGGGAGTCAGGGTTTTGAAAGATTTTCTGGAGTATACACAGGATGAAAAACTTGCTAAAAAAGCCCAGATAAGTATTAATACATTGAGACTGGCAGGTATAGACCCGGGAGAAGACGGAAGTCCCGAAAAAAAAGAGCAGATAACCGAAAAATCCAATATTTATGAATTTCATACCAATATCCCGGACGGGCTGGGGAATCAGGCAATAATTGCCAGCAGGGAAAGAATTAACGGTGATATCCTTGTTATGAATGTGGTTGTAAATGATGTTCATGGTATTATTGACTGTTTTGGATTTTATGGCATAAGTAAAAATGATTTTAGAAGAATTGTAGCCAGGTTTCAGGAAAAGAGCACAGGAATTCCTGTTACAGCCGAGTATTGTAAATACTTTTTGGATAGAGCTGAAAAAATAAATAAAAGGAACAATATGCCCATTCCTTACGAATACCTTGCCTGGAAGCCTCTTTTAAGCGATGTTGATCCCATTACTTATGAGGAAATGGAGGATCAGGCAAATAAATGGGTAGATGAAAAGTTTATAAAAGACGGTCACCTGATGTATAAATTTCCTGATTTAAACCATTGGTTTTTTGAAGAGGAGGATCATTCAGCGATTAAATATTCTTTTGAAAGAATAGTAAAGGGGCTGGTTGAAAAAAAAGATTATTATAAAGAAAATAAACCAGGCCTGCAGGATTTTCTTGAATCCGAGTTGGACAATCTTATGGGAGAAATTTATACTGAAGAAGTAAGGCAGATGTACAAATATAGGCTTCAAAATATTGCCTATCTTTTAAATATAGAAGACCTGGAACATTTCAGAAATATTTCCGCCACACTTGCCTGGCTGATAGATCCGAAAAATAATTTTGATATAACTGATAAAGATTTTTTTCGGGAGATAATCCGAAAAACTATTATGGAAGGTTTACTGAGGTATCAGTATAACCTTAACAATGAAGAAAAACAGAGCTCTCACCCCTGGAATTTAAGAAAAAATAAAGAAGAAGAATTGGATCTGAAACAAAAGTTTGAACAACAGAGTATTGAAGAAATTATCGAAATATTATAATTTTCGGAAAAGTAATCAGAAAGAATTGTATAAATAATGAGTTATACAAGAATTTTAGGGCTTGATATAGGTACCAGGCGTATAGGAATAGCTATCAGCGATCCTTTAGGGATTTCTGCCCAGCCGGTAAAGGCGATATTAAGGAAACCGGAAAAAAATTCAGTAAACGAAATAAAAAAAATATGCGAAGAATATGATGTATCTTTAATTGTAGCCGGACTTCCAAAAAACATGGATGGAACTCTGGGCTTTCAGGCTGAAGATGTGTTATCCTATTTAAAGTTGATAAAAAATGAAGTTTCTATAGGTGTTGAGCTTGAAGATGAAAGATTAACAAGTAAAATAGCAGAACAGGCACTTATAGAACAAAAAAAGAAACCATCAAAAAAAAAGGAATTAATAGATATTTCTGCAGCAATATTAATTTTACAGCAATTTCTCAATAGAAGGAGATAGAAAAAAAGGAGTAAATTATGTCAGGTAACAATGGTTCTGAAGAGTCCAAAATTATAAAAACGCAGGACGAAAACGGACAGGTTTATAACTTTGAGCTTATTGATATACTCGAGCTTGAAGGACAGGAATACGGTCTTTTGGTTTATGTTGACGAGCAAAAACAGGCTGAAGCCGGTGGTGAAAAAGAGGAAGAAGAAGAGGAAGAAGAAGTTGTTGTAATGAGGCTGAACAAAGATGACAACAGCTATACCTTTGAAACAATTGAAGATGATAAGGAATTTGAAAAAATAGTTTCTTACCTCGAATCTGAAAGCGAAGAAAGTTAATAAAAATTAATAAAGTTTAATATCTGTCAAATAAGCTTTATAATACTAATTTATATTAAGATTAATTTTGTAGTATTATACATATTTAGTGTTGGCAGAATTTTTTAATAAAGTAGAGATGCTTTAGAAATTGAAGGGTAAGAAGTAAAAAAATGTACTGTGAGGACGGAAAAGTTTTCGTAGAAAAAGAAGACCAGTGCATGAGCTGTAAAAATTTCAAAAAAGGCGTGGCATGTCCTCTTTTGCAGGCTTTGGGGTTGGGAATGGTTACTCTTGAGGGGATTATGTATGTAACCAACTGCGGATTTTACGAAGAAAACAAAAGGCATTTGCAAATTGTTGATGACATCCCTGTGAAGGAAAAGAATGATTGAAAAACTTTTTGATTAACGATTTTTAATCAAAAAGTTTTTCAAAGTTTTTCTGCATTTTAGAATAGCTGTTTAGGGTAAGGTCAAAAGAAAAATTCACCAGAAGGATAAACAGGGGCAGGCCTATAACAGTCAGGATAATACCTATTGCTGTTTTTTTGCAGAGGTTTATGAGTTTTTCCTTTTTTGCCGCCTTATCATCGCTGTCCCTGTAGCTGTCAATAAGATTATTTATGAAATCATTTTTCTCATCAGATGACATTGTTTCTATTAGATCAATATTTTCATCATAAATCCGAAAAACAAATTTCTTTATTTCATGATTTTTGGGTTCTTCCATATTTTCCGATGTATTCGTATATTCTTCCATCTCAACCTATATTACCCTGATTAGCTAAGCTTATTATAATTCTAAATTCTTTATATTTATAATAATATTATAATAATTTATCAATATTTAAACATTTAAAATAAATTTTTTTTAGGAGCATACCTTGTACTGTAAAAATAGTATAAAAAAGATTATACAGGATTTAAACAAAGTCAGTATACTCGTTATAGGGGATTTTGCCCTTGATGAAATGATCTACGGCATAAGCCACAGAATTTCAAGAGAAGCGCCTGTCCTTATCTTAAAACATGATAAAACCCTTAATCTTTTGGGTGCGGCATCTAACGCTGCTAATAACATATCAAAGCTTAATGACGGCAAGGTTTGTGCCCTGGGTATAATTGGCACGGACTATCATGGCGGAATCCTTAAAAATGCTCTTCAGGAAGCAAATATAGATGTATCCAATCTTTTAACAGACGCAAACAGGGCGACCACCACCAAAACAAGAATATCCGGCTCATCCGCCCAGTCGGTAAACCAGCAGATAATAAGAATTGACAGGGAAACAAGGGAATTTGTTTCCGGGGTACTTGAACAGGAAATTATATCTAAAATAAAAAACCTGACCCCTAAATTTGATGGAATTTTGCTTTCTGATTATGGAATAGGCATGATGACTCCGAAAATTATAGAAGAATCCATTAATTCAGCCAGACAGTACGGGAAAATAGTTGTGGTGGATTCACAGGATGATCTGGATAGGTTTAAAGGCGCAACTTTAATTACCCCTAACCAGCCGGATGCTGAGAAAACTCTTGGTTATGAAATAAAAGACGAACAAACATTATTAAAAGCCGGGCACGAGCTTCTTGACAGGACTCTTTCCGATAAAGTTCTATTAACAAGAGGCGGTGATGGCATGATGCTTTTTGAAAAGGGTGGTAAGATTACGGAAATTCCTGCATTTAACAGGACAGAGGTATTTGATGTTACCGGAGCGGGGGATACGGTAGCTGCGGCAGTTACCCTGGGGCTTGCTGCCGGTGGGGAAGCCCTGGAATCAGCAATCATAGGTAACCTCTCTGCCAGCCTTGTCGTAAGAAAATTTGGCGCAGCAACCGCCACCAGGGAAGAACTGGTTCAAAATCTTGAAGAGGTAAACCTTGAAAAAATTAAAAAACTTGAATTCAATATCCGTTGAATCATAGGGAGAAGGTAGTATTATGGGAAAAAATTTTAAGCTATTCGGTATTTTCAATATATTGGACCTGATTATTATTCTGGTGCCTGTAATTGCAGTTATCATAATTTTTTTAGTGAACACAGGAGGTTTTATCGCTGCAAATCCTGAGAAGCCGCAGAAAAAAAATGTGGAAATCGATGTTATGTTGAGAGGTAAAAAAGTCTCCAGAGAAGGCGAGATATTCCGGGCAGGAGAAAAGACTTTTATCACAATAAGAAACGTACCCTATACAAAGCTGGAAATAATTAAAGCTGAAAGAATGCGGGAAATGGTAGCCATACCTGACCCTAAAAATCCATTCAAAGCCATTGCAACGGAAAACCCGGTGTTTCCCAATACATATAATTACCTTGTAACAATATCGGACAAAGCTGTTATTACTCAGGACGGAGCAGTTATCAGCGGAAATAAAGTTAAAATAGGGCTACCGATTACTCTGGAAGGTTATGATTACCGGATGAGCGGTGTTGTGTCGGATGTCAGGATAAAAGAAAACGATCAAGAAAAATAATTTATGGAAATATTCAAAAACTCTTTTTTCATAAAACAAATTGATAAGCTTGATATCAGGGAAGACTCATTTATTTATCAGAGTATTAAATCAAGTTTTTTCTTTAATATGATAAATAAATTTTTCTCCTTTAGCCAGAAATTGTTCGGAAAAATAACCCATAACAGCTTTTTTATAAAAAAAATAGACCATATTATCCTGTTTTTAATTACTTCACTTTTGGTATCGCTTTTATTTGCCCCTACAAAAGTCATAGGCATAACAGCTGGCGTATGTTTCTTTGCTTTGCTGGGTAAACTTTTCTTTAAACCGGGGGAAAAGTTATCGGTAAATACGCTTGATGTTCCGTTAATTCTTTATATTATACTGGTAGGATTAAGCGTGGCTTTCTCTTCTATGCTAATTCCGTCTCTCAAGGGCTTTGCCAAATTGATGGTGTATATATGCTGTTATCTGGTATTTTTTAATGTGTTAAAAAACAAACCATACAGGTCTTTTTATCTTATCGGAATTATTGCTGTAACCGCATTTGTCGAGTCCCTTACGGCAATTTACCAGAATTTTGCCGGTGTTGAAGCTCTTGCCACCTGGCAGGACAAAACAGCTTTAAATCCGGAGCAGATAATGACTCGGGTTTACGGTACACTTCAACCGTACAACCCCAATTTACTTGCTGGATATCTTACGGCTGCTATTTCTTCAGCGGCAGGAATATTTTTTGTATTTGTATACAGGAAAAAATTCGGACCGGGCCTAATTGCCTTTTTTGCCATGCTGACTATTCTTGCGGCAATTGTATTTACCGGTTCCAGAGGGGCGTACGTGGGAGCAGGGGCGGTATTAGCTGCACTTGTTTTAGTATCAGGGCATATAATCTGGCATGATTTTTCGGAAAAACTCTGGCTGAAAAAGTTATGGTTTTACCTCTTATTTTTCGGAATTTTGGCTGTAATGGTATTTGTCTTTACCAGTCCGGCTATTCAGCATAGAATTGTTTCCATATTTAATATATGGGGGGATTCCAGTAATTCATTCCGGATGAATGTATATATAGCTACAGTACAGATGTTTTTAGATAACTGGTTAACAGGGATTGGGCCGGGAAATGAGGTTTTTCGCCTTTCATATGGGCTTTATATGAGGACAGGCTTTGATTCTCTGGGAGCTTATAGTGTCCCGCTTGAAATAGCAGTTGAAAGCGGAATTCTTGCTTTTGCCTCATTTTTTTGGTTTATTGCCGCTGTATTTATAAAAAGTACCAAAATTATAGTTTCCAATATAAATATTGAGCAAAAAATCCTGGTTTCCTGCTGTCTGGCCGGAATAGTCGGAATCATTGTTCACGGGCTGGTTGATACAATATTTTTCCGGCCGCAGGTGCAGGTTATTTTCTGGTTGCTGATAGCAGTTTTAGGGGCAAATTTGGGATTTGATCAAAAAATAAAAAATAAACAATAATTTTATTTAAAAATTTTGCTTAGCGATCAGTAATAATTTATGATATAAAAATTAAAAAGTGATTTTAAAAAGGGGTAGGGAGTTATGGATAACGTAGCAAGTTTTATTGAGAGAAGCAAAGAGTTTGAGCAGGCACATTATTCCTGCAGGGAACTTCTTGAAGAGCGTATAAATAATATTGAAAAATATGTAACCAGGTGGCTTTTAATTGCAATAGGCGGTCTGCTTTTGTTGACAGCCGCAGGATTTACATATTTTCACTTCCGGTTTATGGATTTACAGAAAAAAGTTGACTACAGGTATTTTCTTATTGAAGAAAGCCTTGAGGATATTCACGGGGTTAAACTTGAGCTGGGCAGGGTTGTCAGGAATTACTAAAGCTTATTGTATGGTTTCGTCAAACTGTTCTGAATGAAGGTGATCTTCAAAATTCATGCCCTGGTTTTCAATCCTGTCAAAGACAAAAGCTGTTAACATTCCTGTAAAAGCGTTTATAATAGCGCTTAATACAGCGGTGAAAAATACAAGCATAGAAATAGCCATAACATCATAACCTGTTATAGAAAGGGACCGGCTAAGGCTAAACCCTTCGGAATAAACATTAAATATTTTGTCAATTATAAAAGCTATAGGCAAATAAAAAGCGGAAGTGGTTATTAATGAACAAAAACCTGCTATTGCCCCTATAAGAGCGCCGTCCTGCATAGTAAGAATACCTACTGTATTGGTTTTTTTCAAAACCACAATTACTATTATTCCTGTCAGGAGAAATGAGAAAAAGAACATAAACGGAGCAATAAAGGGAATTAACAGTAAAATTCCAAATACCGCACCTGATATTGCTCCCAGCCAGATTGAAGGTTTAATAAATCTTTCCATAACTTAACCTATATAAGTGCATTAATATTTATAATATCAATTAGTTCCGAGTTTTGTACACAATTAAATTTTTACAATTTAGAAAGTGTAATATTGGTATACATAATTTAATCATTGGATTTCGGGTTTATAATAAAGTTAACTAACTTTGGATTATAATTGTAAAATACGCAATATATGGTGAAAAATTGAACTTTTACGAATTTCTGGCTGACAATATAGAACAAATCAAACGCAGCAAATTGTACAGGCAATATCGTATTTTTTCGTCAAAATCCGGACCCTATGTAAAATATAAAGGGAAAAAGGTAATCCAGGTCTCCTCCAATAATTATCTGGGGCTTGCAGGAGATGTCAGGCTGCAAAAAGCGGTAGCCGAAGCCGTTAAACAATACGGGGTCGGATCAACGGGATCAAGGCTAATTTCAGGGACACATGAATTACATGCCCAACTGGAGGAAAAAATAGCGGAATTTAAAGGTACTGAAAATGCAATAGTTTTTTCCAGCGGATATAATGCAAATTTAGGAACTTTATCAGCTTTAATGGACGAAAATGATGCGGTATATTCAGATCAACTCAACCATGCCAGCATAATAGACGGGATTAAACTGTCCAGAGCCCAGAAATTTATATATAACCACTGTGATGTAAATCATCTGGAAGAATTAATCAGCGAAAATCACTATAAACACAGGTTAAATGTGATAGTAACTGATTCTATTTTCAGCATGGATGGGGATAGGGCTCCTTTGCAGGAAATTGTCAAGATAAAGGAAAAATACGGAGCGGTTTTGTTTGTAGACGAGGCCCATGCCTTTGGAATTTATGGCCCTAACGGAGAAGGACTTGCTCATGAACTTGGGGTGGCAGACAAAATTGATATTCAAATGGGAACTTTAAGCAAGGCAGCAGGATCAAAAGGCGGATATATTGCAGGAAGCAATGATTTAATAGATTATTTAACCAACAAATCCCGGTCATTTATTTATTCCACCGCTCCGGCAATTCCTTCTATAGCTGCATCAATCCAGTCATTAGAAATTATTAAAAAAGCCCATAAACTAAGAAAACGGCTGTATAAAAACATAGACTATCTTGGAAAAAATTTCGAAGACCGGGAGTTTGACCTTATTCCCTCAGACTCAGCCATATTTTGTATAAAGTTTAAAAATATCGAACAGACCTGTAAAATATCTGAACAGCTTCTGGAAAAATATAATATAATGGCCTCCGCAATAAGACCGCCCACTGTAAAAACCCCCCGCATAAGGATATGCACCATGGCTTTACATGAAAAAGCGGATTTGGATTATCTTACAGAAAGTCTTATCGAGTTGATTAAAGGTGCGTAATTGGCTCAAATCCTTTCTCTGCTGATAATTTTCTGACCCAATCACTTAAAATTAATTTTTAACAACAAAAAATTAGATGATAAACTTGAAATAAAACGTTTACATGGTATAAATCGTTATTAAGAGAGCAAACTGCTTTTAAAGTGGTTTGTTTTCTAATCTAAAGAAACGGAGCTGAACTTAAACTGAAAGCAGTAGCTAAACATAACCAGAGCAAAAAAGATATAAAACTGGCAAAACTCGCTGGGTTTTGCTATGGGGTAAAAAGAGCTGTAGAAGAATCAATCAGGATTAAAGAAGAAAATCCTGAAACACCGGTTTATATTCTGGGCCAGTTAATACATAATAACCAGGTTTCAGAATATCTTGAAAGTCTTGGAATACATACTTTAAAGGAAATCCCTGAAAACCTCAGCGGTATTTGTATTATCAGAACTCATGGGGCTGCGCCTGATACAATTGCAGAGCTGGAAAACAAGGGCTGCCGGGTAATCGACCTTACCTGCCCGGATGTAAAGCGGGTACAGAATAAGGCCAAGTCTCTTGCAGAAGAGGGGTATAAGGTTGTGGTTATAGGCAAGCCCGACCACCCGGAAGTTATGGCGATAAAAGCCCATGCAGACCAATTTTCAGAGAGCCTGGTTATTTCTTCCGGAAAGGAAGTAAAAAAATATACCCCTGTAATAAAGGAACACAAAAAAATTGGCGTGGTTATCCAGACCACACAATTAAACGAGAATTTTAAAGAAATAATTCCCCTTATATCAGAACATGCCAAAGAATTAAAAATCTATAATACAATATGCAACGCTACTTTTAAAAGACAGAAAGCGGCAAAAGAGCTGGCGGAAGAGGTTGACCTGATGGTTGTAGTGGGCAGCAAGTCCAGCGCAAACACCACCCACCTGTCAGAAATTTTAAAACCAATCATAAAAACTATTCATATAGAAAAAAAACAAGATCTGGATTTATACAGGGATTTGCTTGCAAATACATTCAGAATAGGCGTTACTGCAGGAGCTTCAACGCCGGATTTTGTTATTGACGAGGTAATTAAGGAAATAGGAGAAATAGATACGTGAGCGAAGCAATTTTAGAAAAACAGGACAACAATTATACTGAAGATTTCGTGAGATTATTGGAAGAATCCTTTAATCATAGTTTTAAAACCGCTGATTTAGTTGAAGGCACAGTGGTTAAAATAGAAAAAACAGGTGTACTGGTTGATGTTGGCGGCAAAACAGAAGCCAACCTACCACTGAGAGAACTGGCAAACCTTCCTTTTGAAAAGCCGGAAGATGTAGTTTCCGTTGGTGATAAGAAAAAGTTTTATATACTCAAGGAAGAAAACGATGAAGGACAGCTAACCGTTTCCTTAAAGCGTGTACACCTTGCCCAGAATTGGGAAAAGCTCGATGAAATCCGCAAAGACGAAGAAACAATGAAAGTAAAGGTAGTTTCTTTGGTAAAAGGCGGGGTTATTGTGGAAGCTTTTGAATTAAAAGGCTTTATACCCGCAAGCCAGCTGAGAACAGGAATTCCTCACGAGTCGCTTATTGACCAGGAACTCTCTGTTAAAGTACTTGAGGCTGATCCCAAGAGAAACAAGCTTATCCTGAGCGAAAAATTATGCCTTGCTGAAGAGAGAAAGAAAATTGCGGAAAACGTTATTTCCCAGCTGGAAGAAGACCAGGTCATCGAGGGAGAAATCGTAAGGCTTGCTGACTTCGGCGCATTTATTGATATTATGGGAATCGACGGACTTCTTCCCATCTCAGAAATTTCCTGGCAAAGGATTAAGCACCCGTCAGATGTTCTGGTACTCGGTGAGAAAATTAAAATTAAAGTTCTTAATATAGACAAAGAATTAAAAAGAGTAAGCCTCAGCCTCAAGAGAATGGAAGAAAGTCCATGGGTCAAGATTGAAGGCCAGTTTGAAGAAGGCCAGATAATCAAGGGAACTATAAATAAAATTACCAACTTTGGCGCATTCATAAGTATCTTCCCCGGTGTAGAAGCTCTTCTTCCTGTGGCAGAGATCGCAGAGGACAATGTTAATCCTTATGAAGCACTTAACCTTAACGAGGAAATCGAAGTGCTAATCAAGAGGTTTGCCCCTCAGGAAAGAAGGATCGGCTTGAGTATAAAAGATTTAAAAGCACAGCCTGCGCCGGTTTCTGAATAAACACTTTTAACAAACCCTAAAAAATTATAAAATACAGGTGATCGGTTATACTGGTCACCTGTAATATTAAGAGGATACAAACCTATGAAAATGGTTGAGCTGATAAATAAGAAAAAAGCGGGACTTGCCCATACCGAGAAAGAAATAAATTTTATAACCAACGGGATGCTGAAGGGCTGTATTCCTGATTATCAAATATCTGCCTGGCTTATGGCTGTTTGTTTTAAAGGAATGACCTTCGAAGAAAGCGCTATTCTTACCCGAATAATGGCAGAATCAGGAGATATGCTTGACCTTGGCAGTATCGGGAGTTGTATAATTGACAAACACAGTACCGGCGGAGTTGGAGACAAGACAACCCTTATTCTGGTACCGCTCTTAGCTGCAGCAGGAATTCCCATAGCCAAGTTTTCCGGCAGGGGACTGGGGTTTACCGGCGGAACCATAGATAAGCTGGAATCCATTCCCGGGTTCAAAACTTCACTTGAAATGGATGAATTTCTGGTGCAGGTAAAGGAAATCGGGGCGGCAATCGCATCGCAGACCGGGAATTTTACACCGGCTGACAAGAAACTGTACGAACTGAGGGATGTTACCGCTACTGTAGATAGCATTCCGCTTATCGCATCGTCTGTTATGTCCAAGAAATTTGCGGCTGGGGCTAACGTTATTGTTCTGGATGTGAAATGCGGCAGCGGGGCGTTTATGGAAACCCCGGAAAAAGCTGCTCAGCTTGCTGAAACCATGGTGGAAATTGGCAAAAGGTCAGGCAGGAAGATGAGTGCGGTAATTACCTCTATGGATCAGCCTCTGGGTAACGCTATAGGAAATGGTATCGAGGTGTTTGAATCTGTGCAGACCCTTAAAAACGAAGGCCCTGCTGATTTAACAGAATTATGCCTTTATCTTGGGGCAGTCGGGCTGGTAAAAGCAGGTAAAGCAAGAAATATTGAAGACGGGAAAAAACACCTGGCTAAATTTCTGGAAAACGGTAAGGCATACGAAAAATTTGTGGAAATGGTCAAATATCAGGGCGGGGATGCGGATTATGTAGAAAACCCGGAAAAACTCTGCGAAACACCGTTTGCCTTTACGCTGGAAGCTGAGGAAGCCGGTTACGTTGAAAAACTGGATGCGCTTACCGTAGCAAATGCCTCTAAAATGTTGGGCACAGGACGGGATAAAAAAGAAGACCCCATTAATTACAATGCAGGTATACTTTTACACAAAAAAATCGGGGATAAAGTATATAAAGGTGAACTTCTGGCAAAAATATACGCCAATTCCATGGAAGAAGCCAAAAAAGCAAGAGAAGCCCTTGCCGGGGCATTCAGTTTATCCAAAACTCCGGTAAACCTTCCGGAATTAATTATTGACAGAATTGACTGATGCTCATTATTATTAAACCATTGCCAGGTAATGAAAGGATTTTATTAAATGAACCAGAAAACAGGAACTCAGAAAGCCAAACAGGAAACCATAACAGGCAGGATCAACGAGACTATTGAAGTTCTTGAAATAGCCAAAAACAATACAGAACAGATAGAGCTTGCAGCTGATATAATCACAAACGCTTTTAAAGCGGGTAAAAAACTTCTTATATGTGGAAACGGCGGTAGTGCTGCGGATTCTCAGCATATAGCAGCGGAAATGGTCGGAAAATTCTATAGAATAGACCGCCCGGCTCTTCCTGCTCTTGCTCTTAATACCAACTCGTCCATAATAACCGCTATTGGCAATGATTTTGGGTATGACATGACTTTTGTAAGACAGGTAGAAGCTCTCGGGCAAAAGGATGATGTACTTCTTTCCATTTCCACCAGCGGGAATTCAGGAAATACATTTGAGGCGGCAAAGCTGGCAAAGGAAAAGGGCATGAAGGTGATTGCCCTTACCGGTGATACCGGCGGGAAACTTAAGCACATGTCTGACGTTACCCTGATGGTTTCCAGCAAAAATACGCCTATAATCCAGAATGCGCATATTACCATATGCCATATAATCTGTGAACTGGTGGAAAACGAGTTTTAATCGGTTTCTGTCTTTAAAATTTTTACAGTGGTATTATATGGCTGTAAATGGGTAAACACGAATAATTATACGGAGAGGAATAATGAAAAAGAAAGTTGTTTTGGCATATTCAGGCGGGCTTGATACCACGGTGATAATCCCCTGGTTAAAAGAGAATTATGATTATGATGTTATAGCGGTATGCGTTGATCTGGGACAGGGAAAAGAAACCGACGGCCTTGAAGAAAAAGCGCTGTCTACCGGAGCAGTAAAAAATT
>Ga0081527_100109_pt1 | contig 68562 bp, 69 predicted proteins | sample HotLakmasection5_FD_70992 | JGI IMG/M metagenome (GOLD analysis project Ga0081527, IMG submission 70992) | Hypersaline microbial mat communities from Hot Lake, Washington, USA - Section #5 (SPADES assembly) (version 2) | ecosystem: Environmental > Aquatic > Non-marine Saline and Alkaline >...
CCCACCCCCCAAAACCCCCCCCCCCCCCCCCACGCCCCGAAAACCACCGCCGCCCGCGGGCGGATCCCAAATATAATTGGAAGATTGGGGGGGGGCCCCCCCCCCCCCATGCCCCTCCGTTACTTTGCGGTCGAAACTTGTTGATCTGGGGGTGGCGAACGCCGATTTTCTGCCGGATAGGAAGAAGGCACGGGTGGAGGAGAGCCATGGGTCAACTCGTGATCCACAATCTCGACGAGGACGTCACGGCGAAGCTTCAGCAGCGCGCCCAGAAACACGGCCGCACCACCGAGGAAGAAGCCCGCGCCATCCTGCACCACGCCGTCACCATGCAAGCCACCCCGGCCGAACAGCTCGGCTCCAAGCTTCACGCGCGCTTCGCCTCTATCGGCCTGGATGACGACATCGCCGAGCTTCGCGGCCAGCCCGCCCACCCCGCCGACCTCGGCGGATGATCATCCTCGACACCAACGTCCTCTCCACCCTGATGCGCCGGGACGCCGACCCGCGCGTCATTGCCTGGCTCGACAGCCAACGCCCCGACTCGGTCTGGACCACCACGATCACCACCTTCGAAATCCTGCCCGACAGCCGAAAACGAAGTGCCCTCGAGGAAGCCTTCAGCCGAGCCCTCGAAGAAGACCTCGAAAACCGCGTCCTGCCGGTGGACGACACCGCCGCTGAAGCCGCAGCCCGCATCGCTGCTCACCACCGCAACACCGGTCGCCCCGTCGAAATCCGCGACACGCTCATCGCCGGCATCGCCACCGCCCGAAAAGCCACCCTCGCCACCCGCAACATCCGCCACTTCGAAAACACCGGCATCACCACGGCCGATCCGTGGTCGGGCTGAAAACGGCAAGGGTGCACACGGCGCCCGACGCCTGGCGATTCCGCAGATAAGCTGAAGAGATGGGGAGGCAGCGGCTCCCCACGCCCCTCCGTTACTTTGCGATGGTGGCTACGTCGCCGGGAGGGGGTCGGAGAAAACGCTACTTCTGCGGACACATTGCGCAACCGATGATCCGCTTGCCGTGTTCCAGCTTCGATCGCATCAGCTGGCGAGGCGAGAGTCCTGGCGGTGGTAATGATCGCCTGCGCAATGTGGCCCTCGAATGAGCTTTCGGCCCAATCTTCTCGCGTCACCGCACATGCTCGCAGGCATTCGCGCAGCAGGAGGGTCTCTCCGCTTTTTGATATGGATCAAGAAAAGCAGCTCGGATCGATGCTAGGCTGCTTGCCGAGTTTCGTCCGGATTGTCCGTTTCGGCCGGGCGTATCCGATTGGTAGAGATTACAAATGACATGTATTTTTGTGATTGTTCCTTGCAGATTTCGTCTTATGGGCGAAAATAGCCCGGCGATTAGTGCTATGCTTGCCGGGCAACTCGGATGACCAGCTTGATCAACGAAACGATTGAGTGCGGCCGGTATGAGAACAGGGAAATGTGTTCCTTTTCCGTGCCGTCGATCGTCGGGACTTCCCGTTATCGAATTGCGGCCGCGCATTGGCTAGGGGGATAAGTCGATGGTTGATCTAGGACAGTTTGGGCTCGAAGAACGGTTGGGGACGAGTGGCGTCGACGACTTGCGTGCAGAAATCGAAGTCGTGGTTTTTGGATTGCAGGGGAACGACACGCTACGAGGGTTCCCGTACCTGGATTCCGATCCGGATTCCGATGTCGTCCAAGACCCTTATTTGGCCGGAGGCTCCGGGGCCGACACCTACCTCATCGAGGCCGGTGAATATTCGGTCGTCGTCGATGGGCTGCGGTCGCCCGGCGACCGGGTATGGATGCCGGATAGCTCGATCGACTTGACCTTCTTTTATGAAATCGGTGGCGTTCTCGTCGGCCTGGATTTCGTCACCGGTGCCATGGCGTTGGTCGACTCCTGGCTCGACAAGGAGCGCGGCATCGAGCGGATCGAGTTGAACGACTGGGTCGCCGATATCGCCGCGGATGGCGCAAAGTCTGTCCGCAAATCGGACAGTTATCTGGGCAAGGTCAGCTGGGACGAAGTGGATGAGGTCCTTCCGTCCGGTCAATCCGACATGGTACGGGCGACCCTTGCCGCGGTCGGGGCGCGGGCTGATGAACTCGAGGGCGAAAATGGCGGCCTGCCGCCGGCAGTCGTCGACCCGCCCACCGCCAACGACGACGCGTTTACCGTCGAGGCACTCGAGGTCGGCAAGAAGGGCGTGCCGCTCGACATCCTCGACAACGACGTGGCGGCGACCGGTTCGCTCGACCCCAAGTCGGTGACCCTCGTCGATTTGCCGGAAGAAGGCACGGTGACCGTCAAGAAGGGCCAGGTGCTCTACAAGCCGAACACCGGCTTCGAGGGCGAGGACGATTTCACCTACACGGTCGAGGACCGGAGCGGCCTCGCCAGTGACCCGGCCAACGTGATCGTCCAGGTCAACCAGCCCGCCGCGCCGCTGGCGCTGGCCGATCTCCTCGACGAGGCGTTGGCGGTGAGCGAACCGGCCGAGCAGGCCGTTGTCGCTGCGTCGTTCGCGGGGCTGGCCGCGGCGGATGTCGACACCCTCGTGCTGTCCGCCGAGGTTGCCTGAAAGGCAAGGGGGCTGCCGGGGAAATCCGGAAAGCGAGACTATTTTTGCCTTCAGCGAACCCGCCACACCGACACCCTCCCTGAAAGACCGGAGGGGCCCGCGGGGAGGGTCACCCTCCCCGCGATTCTTCCGAATCCCGTCCTTGCCGGGCAGGCGGTATACGGGGTGACCGCGGCGTGTGCCTCGCCTATAGCTCGTGCAAGATCACGAGGACAGGGGACGCGCGCGATGACGGAGCCTGATGGCGGACTGCTCGACCAGGGGCTCGAAGCCGTGCTCTTCGATCTCGACGGCGTGGTGACCGACACCGCCGCGGTGCACGCCAAGGCCTGGAAGCGCCTGTTCGACACCTACCTCGCCGAGCGCGAGGGGCGCGAGACACCGAGCGAGCCGTTCCGGGTGCCCGAGGACTACACCGCCTTCGTCGACGGCATGCCGCGCTACGAAGGTGTCCGCTCGTTTCTGCGAAGCCGCGGCATCGACCTGCCCTGGGGCCATGTCGACGATCCGCCGGACGAGGAGACCGTCTGCGGCCTCGGCAATGCCAAGAACATCTACTTCAATCAGGTGATCGACGAAGAAGGTGTGGAGGTGTTCGACAGCACGATCACGTTGATCGAGGCGCTGCGCGCGGCCGGCGTCAAGACGGCTTGCGTCTCGTCGTCGAAGAACTGCCGGCCGGTCCTCGAGCGCACCGGCCTGCTCGACCATTTCGACGTCGTCTTCGACGGCCTCGACCTCGAGCGCGAGAATCTCCCGGGCAAGCCCGAGCCCGATGCCTTTCTGCGCAGTGCCGAGCGGCTCGGCACGACGCCCGCCACCACCGCCCTGGTCGAGGACGCGGTCTCGGGCGTGCAGGCCGGACGGGCCGGCCGCTTCAAGCAGGTCATCGGTCTCGACCGGGGTGCCGGGCACGACGTGCTCTTGGCTTCCGGCGCCGATGTCGTGGTCGACGACCTCGCGGTCTTCCTGCCGGAAACGCGGGCGGCCTCGACTCCGGCGGCCGGCTGACCAGCGCCGGCGGAGCTGCCATGACGATGCTGCGCACCCGCTTGAACCCGCCCGAGGAATTCTTCCCGGTCGACCCCTGGGCGCTGAAGAGCCGGCGCTTCGCCGCCGACTATGTCCCGCAGGCGGAGACCGCCTTCGCCCTCGCCAACGGCTATCTCGGCATGCGGGCCTCGAACCTGGAGGACCGCCCGGTGCAGGAGCCGGGCACCTATCTCAACGGCTTCTACGAGCTCCGGCCGATCGTCTACGGCGAGATCGCCTACGGCTTTCCCCGCTTCGGGCAGACCATGCTCAACTGCCCCGACGGCAAGATCATCAAGCTCTACATCGACGACGAGCCGTTCCGCCTCGACAAGGCGACGATCCTCGCCTACCGGCGGCGGCTCGACATGCGCGCGGGCATCTTCCTGCAGGACGTGACCTTCCGCACGCCGGCCGGCAAGCAGATCCGGCAGCGCGCGACCCGGCTGGTCTCCTTCGAGCATCGCCATCTGGCGTTGATCCATTATCAGCTCGTGGCCCTCGATGCCGATGCCGAGTTCGTCGTCGCCTCCGAGCTGGTCAACCGGCAGCCGCTGCCGGTCGCGACCAACGACCCGCGCATGGGCGAAGGCTTCGCCGGCCGGGTGCTGCATCCGACCGGCACGACAGGCGACGACCTGCGCGCCATCCTCAGCTTCACGACGCGCGGCTCCGAGCTCGCCCTGGGTTGCGGGATGGCGCACAGCATCGCCACGGACTGCCCCTTCGAGACCGAGGTCGAGCGCAGCGACGACCGCGCCTCGGTGATCTTCAAGGTCAACGGCCGCCGGGGTGCGCCGATCCGCATCATCAAATATCTGAGCTACCACTACACCGATGGCGGCGACGGCAACGAGATCCGGGCGCAGACGGGCTGGACGCTCGATCGCGCCATGAAGGAAGGGGTCGAGACGGCACTCGCCGATCAGGCGAGGATCGTCGACCGCTTCTGGCAACGCTCCGACGTCGTCGTCGACTGCCCGAGCCAGCCGCGCCAGCAGCAGCTCGTCCGCTGGAACCTGTTCCAGCTGCTGCAGGCGTCCGGCCGGGCCGAAGGCCACGGCATCGGTGCCCGCGGCCTCACCGGCCGCACCTATGAAGGGCACTATTTCTGGGACACCGAGATCTACGTCCTGCCCTTCTTGATCTACACCCATCGTGAGCGGGCGCGCTCGATCCTCGGGCATCGCTACCATCAGCTCGGCAAGGCCCGCGCGCGCGCCGCCGAACTCGGCCACAAGGGTGCGACCTTTCCCTGGCGAACGATCAACGGCGACGAGGCCTCGGCCTATTACGCCGCCGGGACCGCCCAGTACCACATCAACGCCGACATCGCGTATGCCGTGCGCAAGTACGTCGAGGTCAGTGGCGACACCGATTTTCTCCATCGCTACGGCGCCGAAATTCTGGTCGAGACCGCGCGGTTCTGGCTCGATCTCGGCTTCGTCTCGAACCGCGACGGCAAGTTCCACATCCACGGGGTTACCGGCCCCGACGAGTACACGGCGGTCGTCAACAACAACTACTTCACCAACCTGATGGCCCAGGAGAACCTGACCTACGCGGCCGCGGTCGTGGATCGGCTGGAACAACACGAACCCAACGTTTTCCGCCGACTGCAGCAGGCGACCGCGCTCGCCCCGAACGAGGCCGCAGCGTGGCGCGATGCCGGTCGGCGCATGTATCTGCCGGTCGACGAGCGCACCCACATTCACCCGCAGGACGCGGATTTCCTCAGCAAGCGGCCGTGGGATCTGGCCAACACGCCACCCGACCACTTCCCGCTCCTGCTCCACTACCATCCCCTCAACCTCTACCGGCACCAGGTGATCAAGCAGGCCGATGTGCTGCTCGCCATGTTTCTCATCAGCGATCATTTCAGCACCGCGGAGATGAAGCGCAATTTCGACTACTACGACCCACTGACAACACACGATTCCTCGCTGTCGGTCTGCATCCAGAGCATCATCGCCGCCGAGATCGGCTACATGGCGAAGGCCAAGGAATATTTCGACTTCGCGCTCGCCATGGACCTCGGTGACGTCGGCGGCAACATGATGCAGGGTGCGCACATCGCCTCGATCGGCGGCACCTGGCTCGCCCTGGTCTACGGTTTCGGCGGCATGCGCGATCGCGGCGGCGAGATCTCCTTTCGCCCGCGACTGCCGAAGGAATGGCGACGCCTGCGCTTCCCGCTGACCGTCCGCGGCAACCGCTTCACCGTCGACATCACCGAACAGGAGACGACCTATACACTCGAGACGGGCGACGGCCTCTCGCTGACGCATCGTGGCGAAACCCTGCACCTGTCAGCCGCGACACCCACCGTCCGCCGTGCCTGAACGGCTCGCGTCGAGCCGATCACCGTTGCGCAGGGCAGTCGAAGAGATGGGGAGGCGGCGCCTCCCCATGCCCCTCCGTTACTTTGGCGTAAGTGGCGACGGGCTGATTTCGGGCAGCGCCGGTGATGTCGGTGCGGGCGAAATCGTTGCCCTCGAACAGCAGCGGCTCATCCGTGTGCTCGGCGAGCGCGTCGGTGAAGACGTCGGTATCCGCCTTTCACCTCGATGTCGAACTTCGCCCGTGAAAGTACCGCCCGCCACACCTGCACCATCCCGAAAAGACCGGAGGGGCCCGCGGGGAGGGTCACCCTCCCCGCGATTCCTTTTCTAACAAACGCTCACGGCCAAACATCGGTTGGCGCAAGTTTGCCGCCTTCGGGTGTCCTATTTCGACACATCGGCGCTCGGGATGTGCCGCCATATGCGTCATCAACTGAAGAACGAGGCGGATAGTGTCGCCTGACCCGAGAAACAAGTCGATCTGTGCGCCATCACGATCGCTTATGGTGCAAGAGGCGTCGCATTTTGCCCGATCCCGCGACGAACGACCCCGGACAGCACCCTGACCCTTGCCCGTGTATCGGCTCTTACTCCTATAACCACACTCGAACCGCCGTGCGGCCCGGGGAGACCGTTTCCCCGATGCTGCCCTCAAGCCGGGGAGGGCTGGCTCACCGCTGCTCCGACTGTCGCCTTGGGCGCCACCCACGGCCTCAGCCTGCCGTCGTGCAGCTCGAGCGTGCGGTCCATGGATGCTGCGATGTCGGGGTTGTGGGTGGCGATGAAGGCAGCCGTGTCGGTCTCGCGGACGATCTCGACGAGGAGGTCGAGCACCCGGGTCGAGGTGGCGGGGTCGAGATTGCCGGTGGGCTCGTCGGCGAGCAGCAGGCCCGGGCGGTTGGCCAGCGCCCTGGCGATGGCGACGCGTTGTTGCTCGCCGCCGGAGAGTCGGCCGGGGCGGTGATCGAGGCGGTCGTCGAGCCCGAGGCGGGCGAGCAGGGTCTTCGCCCGCTCGCCTGCCTGGCGCTTGCTGCAGCCGGCCAGGAGTTGCGGCAGCATGACGTTCTCGAGGGCGGTGAAGTCGGCGAGCAGGTGGTGGAACTGGTAGACGAAGCCGATGCGGTTGCGGCGCAGGGCGGTGCGCTCGGCATCGGGCAGCCGCGAGCAGGCGCGGCCGTCGATCTCGACCTCGCCCCTGGTCGGGCGTTCCAGCAGGGCGGCGATGTGCAGGAGGGTGGATTTGCCCGAGCCCGAGGGGCCGACGAGGGCGACGAGTTCGCCGGTCTGAAGGCTGAGATCGGCCCCTTTGAGGATCAAGAGCTCGGCCGTGCCCTGGCGAAAGCGGCGCTCGATGCCGGACAGGCGCAGCACGGTCTCACTCATAGCGCAGCGCTTCCACGGGATCGACGCGGGCGGCCCGCCAGGCCGGGTAGAGGGTGGCGAGGAAGGAGAGCCCGAGACCCATGCCGACGATCCTGAGCACGTCGTCGACCCGCACCTCGGCCGGCAGCCGGGAGAGAAAGCGGATCTCGGCGGACCAGAGCTCGGCCCCGGTCAGGCCCTCGAGGAACAGGCGGATGGTGTCGATATTGAGGGCGAAGGCGATGCCGAGGGCGAAGCCCAGAGCGGTGCCGACGATGCCGATGCTGGCCCCGGCGAGGAAGAAGATGCGCAACACGGCCCCCTGGGTGGCGCCCATGCTGCGCAGGATGGCGATGTCGCGGCCCTTGGTCTTCACCAGCATGGTGATGCCGGTGATGATGTTGAAGGCGGCGACGATGATGATCAGGGTCAAGATCAGGAACATGACGTTGCGCTCGACCTCGAGCGCGTTGAAGAAGTGCATGTTGAGCTGCTGCCAGTCCACCACCCTGCCCTGGCCCTGCGCCGCCGCGGCGATCGGTTCGCGCCAGCGCTGGATCTGCTCCGGCCGGTCGACCATGACCTCGACGGCGGTCACCCGGTCGCCGAGCTGGAAATAGGCCTGGGCGTCCGGCAGGCCGACATAGACGAAGTTGTTGTCGTATTCGTACATCCCGACCTCGAACAGGCCGGCGATGCGGAACGACTTGATCCTCGGGACGGTGCCGAAGGCGGTGGCCGCCCCTTGCGGCGAGATCAGGCTGAGCCGGCTCCCGACACCGAGGCCCATGCGCTGCGCCATGCGGGTGCCCACGAGGATGCTGTCGGGCTCGTCGAGGCGCTGCAGCGAGCCGGCCACGATATTGTCGGCGAAGATCTCGCGTCTCGCCAGGTCCTCGGCCCTGACCCCGCGGACGATGGCCCCCGAGGCGATCTCGCCCGCCGAGGCCATGACCTGGCCCTCGACATAGGCCATGGCGTCGAGGACCCCGTCGATGGCGCGCAGGCGCTCGACCATGGCGGCGTCGTCTGCGATGCCTTCGGGTCCGGCGACCACCGTGGCATGGCCGTTCACACCCAGGACCCGACCCAGGAGTTCGGTCCGGAAGCCGTTCATGACGGCGAGCACGACGATCAGCGTGCCGACCCCGAGGGCGATGCCGACCAGCGCGAACGCGGCGATGACCGAGATGAAGCCTTCGCCCCTGGTCGGCCGGAGATAGCGCCAGGCGACGAGGCGTTCGGCCTCACGCATGAATCGGGGGCCGCATCAGGCGGCGAGCCGCTGCAGCAGGGCGTCGGGGGAAAGCTCGGTAGTCTCGCCGGTCCGCCTGGACTTGAGCTCGACCTTGCCTTCCTTCGCCCCTCTGGGGCCGACGGTCACCTGCCAGGGCAGGCCGATCAGCTCCATGGTGGCGAACTTGGCCCCTGCCCGCTCCTCGCGGTCGTCGATCAGCGCCTCGATCCCGGCGTTCTGCAGCTTGGCGTAGAGGTCCTCGGCCAAGCCGTGCGCGGTGGCATCATCGGGGCGCAGATCGACGAGGCCGACCCGGAAGGGGGCCACGGGCTCGGGCCAGATGATCCCCTTGTCGTCGTGGTTGGCCTCGATCAAGGCGCCGACGAGTCTGGACACGCCGATGCCGTAGGAGCCCATGTGGACGGGCCTCGTCTCGCCGTCGGGGCCGATGACGGTGGCGCTCATGGGCTCGGCATACTTGGTGCCGAAATAGAAGATGTGGCCCACCTCGATGCCCCGACCGCTCCGCAGCCGCTCGGGCGGCACCGGGCAGGCTGCCGGGTCGTGCTTGTCGTCGGCGGCGGCATAGAGGCCCTTGAGGGCCTCGACGTCGAAGGTCTCCGCGGTGAAGTCGACAGCCTCGAAGGCCGCATCGAAATAGACGGCACTCTCGCCGGTCGACGCCAGGATCTGGAACTCGTGGCTGAGATTGCCGCCGATCGGGCCGGTCTCCGCCTGCATGGGGATGGCGGTGAGGCCCATCCGCTTGAAGGTCTTGAGGTAGGCGATGAACATGTCGTCGTAGGCCCTGAGCGCGCCTGAGTAGTCAGTGTCGAAGCTGTAGGCGTCCTTCATCAGGAACTCGCGGCCGCGCATCACGCCGAAGCGCGGGCGCACCTCGTCGCGGAACTTCCACTGGATGTGGTAGAGGTTCAAGGGCAACTGCTTGAAGCTCTTGACGTGGCGGCGGAAGATGTCGGTGACGTTCTCCTCGTTGGTGGGGCCGTAGAGCATGTCGCGCTCGTGGCGGTCCTGGATGCGCAGCATCTCCTTGCCGTAGTCGTCGTAGCGGCCGCTCTCGCGCCAGAGATCGGCCGGCTGGATCGTCGGCATCAGGATCGGGATGGCGCCGGTCCGCTGCATCTCCTCGTGCACGATCGCCTCGACCTTCCTGAGCACGGCGTAGCCCAAGGGCAGCCAGTTGTAGATGCCGGCGGAGAGCTGCTGGATCATGCCGGCGCGGAGCATCAGCTGGTGGCTGACGATCTGGGCTTCGGCCGGGGTTTCCTTGAGCACCGGGAGAAAGTAGCGAGAAAGGCGCATCAGTGGCTCGACTGGTGGGCGAAAGTTGGCGGGGTGATCGCACGGTTTGCGTTGCGGTGCAACGGCGCCACCGCGGCAGCGACGGCTGGACAGCACAGAATCGTGAGCGGTTGCGACTTGCGCGGCACGGGCATCCGGAGCGACACTAGAGAATGAACTGATCAGTCCGCGGGAGGCGACATGACAGAACACGCCGGCAGCGCGGCCCGGGCCGCTGCAGCAGGAGCAGACGACGACGAGATCACCGTTCGACGGATCGGCATCGCCGACCTCGGAGCGGCTCTGCAAAAGGGCATCGACGATTTTCGCGCCATCCCGACCCATGCGTTCTTCGTCGGCATCGTCTATGCGGTGCTCGGCCTCGTGATCGTCCGCTGGAGCTTCCACTACAGCCTGTTGCCGTTGGTCTTCCCACTGGTCGGTGGGTTCGCGCTCTTGGGGCCGTTCGCCGCCATCGGCCTCTACGAACTCAGCCGCCGCCGCGAGCAGGGCGAGGAGGCGCGTTTCTGGCACATGTTCGCCGTGCGGCACGCGCCCAACCGCGGCGCCATTCTACGGCTCGGCGTCGGCGTCGCGATGGTGTTCTTCGTCTGGCTCTGGGTCGCTCTGGCCCTCTACCGATCGACCTTCGGCGATGTCGAGCCGTCGACCGGTGCCTTCCTCGTCGAGCTCTTCACGACCGGCCACGGCTGGACACTGATGCTCGTCGGCAACCTCGTCGGCGCCGGCTTCGCGCTCGCCATTCTCGCCGGCACGGCCGTGGCTTTTCCGATGCTGGTCGATCGCCGGGTCGACGTGGCAACGGCGGTCGCGACCTCACTTCGGGTGTTCGCCGCCAATCCCGTGCCGATGCTCGTCTGGGGCGCGATCGTGGCCGGCGGGCTCTTCGTCGGTGCCCTGCCCTTCCTGCTCGGCTTTTTGGTCGTGCTGCCGGTCCTCGGCCACGCCACCTGGCATCTCTACCGGCGCGTGGTCGCCTGAGGCGCCGCGGCCGATCCGGCGGGCCAGGCATAGACGTCGAGCAGCACGAGGCCATAGGCGAGTGCGGCGAGGACGAGGCCGAGGGCGAACAGCAGCCCGCCGCCGGCAGCAGCCGCGAGGAGTGCCCCGGCCACGACCAGGGCGGCACCGCCGGGCCAGGTGGTGAGCCGACGCAGTCGGGCCAGCACCGCGGGCCGCTGGAGCGTTCTGCCGTCTGCCCGGGCTTCCATCACCAGGATGGCGAGGTTGAGGATCACGTGGGCGACCGCCAGCGGCCACCATGCTGCCCGGAACGTGTCGTCGAGCAGGGTCCCGGTGAAGGCCACGGCATTGCCGGTGAGCATCGGGTGCGACAGCACCGAATAGGGGAACGAGGTCACGCGTTTGCCCGGCAACGCGGCGAGTTCGTAGCCGTAATAGGTGCGATCCGTGCCCAGCGCCCGGGCGGCCGACAGATTGAACAAAAGGCCGACGGCGACGACGACGAGCGACAAGAGGTTCGGCATCACGGTCAGATAAACGGCGGCGAAGACGGCCAAGGATGCCGCCTTCAGCAAGACCGCGTCGTGCACGAAGACGCGCAGCGGCACCGCCCGAGGGACGAAAGCGAGGGCGTAGATCAGGTAGTGCCAAAAGCTCAGGGCATAGACGACGACCGTCCAGCGCCCGGCGACGACACCGATGCCGAGCACGATCATGGCGATGAAGACGAGCCCGACCGGAAAGGACGGGCTGGCCGTCAAGGCCTCCCGCAGTCGGCCGCCGAACGTGTCAGTGGTCGCCAAGCGACGTTCCTCCGCCAAAGGTTCCGCGATGCGCCCAGACGACGACCCCCGACAGCCGCTGTCGAGGACCGGAGGGGTCCAAGGGGAGGCGCCGCCTCCCCTTGCTTCCTGCCGTTTCGTCTCGGTCCATCGTGACCGATACCAGCATATCGGCCGCCACGCGCCAACCTATAGGAATAATAACCGATGAGCGTGCTGCGGTCAAGTCGACCCTCGGGATCGATCGGCGATCGAGGACCAGCCGCCGACGGGACAGCCGGCCGGGTGACGATCAATTTCCGAGATTCCCTCCCATAGCATTGAAAAGACGACAAAAAGCCAAGATGCCTGCGTCATCCTGCCGCCTCGGGTTCCTTGGCAAAAACCGGGTTCGTTCGCACCCCAGCCGGGTTCGATCGTCGATTCTTCGGGTTCGATTGTCGATTCCGTGGGTTCGTTCGCAGGTTTTTCGGCCAAAACGAGTCGATATATGCGCCATTAGCGTTCCTTATGGCGCATATATCGACTCGTTTCTCGGGTTCGGCGTCATATACCGATTCATTTCTCAGGGTATGGTTCGTATAGCGGCACAACCCGAGCGGAGATGAGTCGGTATATGACGCATGGTTTCGGGATTTGCGTGCAGGCATAGGATTCGGGATTAGCGTTGCTTATGAAGGAAAACGGGGAGGCAGCGCCTCCCCGTGCCCCTCCGGTCTTTTGGGGCGGGGCGCGTGGCGGACGGTATGGCATCTCGAGCCGCTCGAGCCCAAAAAGGCCATGTCGCGGCATGCCTGTTCGCGGCCGACGAAGCATCCGCCGTCAGGCGGTCTTCGACCGAGACGCCGGTGGGGTCCACCAGGGAGGCGCTGCCTCCCTTGGCTTCTTCTCTGCTCGTCGGTCGTTCGTTCCCCGCGACCAGCTTGTTCGCCCCGATCTCGGGCATCATGGCGCGCAACTTGGCGCCGACTTCTTCGATGGGGTGGTCGGCGTGGCGGCGGCGGATGGCCTTGAAGTGGGCTTGGCCGGCCTTCTTCTCGAGGACCCGGTCGCGGGCGAAGCGGCCTTCCTGTTCAGCCCCCTTTGCGCATCCGCTGCTGATGAAGCCGAAGGATGGCCGAGTTCCGTACGCCAACCAGTGCTCGTGTCCCCTGTCAGAAATCCCACGGGGAAACGAGCTCGAGACCGGTCGTTCGAAAATCCGTCAGGTTGCGGGTGGCGAGGCGCCCGCCATTGATCTGCGCGATGGCTGCGATCATGCCGTCGGGCGCGGAAATGCCGACTCCCTGTCGAAATGCCGCGCCCATGATCCCACCGTAAGCCAGCGCCGCTTCCTCCGTCAGCCCGAAAATCCTGTCCGCAAAGCGACGCCGCCAGTCGACCAAGCCCTGCTCCAGCCGCACCGCCCGCTGATCGGGTCGAATCTTCTGGATGCCGAAGGCGAGCTCGGCGATGACCACGGTCGAGAGGGCGAGCTCGGCATCATGCCGGATGAGCCAAGCGATCACCGCCGGATCAGGCGATCTGCGCAGAGTCTCCGACACGACGTTCGTGTCGAGAAAGATCAAAGATCCGGCCCCGCATGGGTGCGGCGCCCCTCACGGATGACGGCATCGAGATCGATGTCGGTGCCGATGTTCGCCGACAGCCGCGCGTAGAAGGACGTCGCAGGCTCCCGCCCCGCCTCGCGTATCTCATAGGCTTCCAGCGCCCGCTCGACGATGTCTGCGATCGACCGCTTCTCCCGCCGTGCCAGACGGTGGGCGAGATCGCGTGCCTTGGCGCTGCGGACGGATAGCTGTGGCTCGGCCATGGAGGTCTCTTCGCTTTGCGGAAGACGTAAGCGCTGGAGCGCCCGCCATCAAGATGGCAGATGATGTCCAGATGGCTGGGAAACCCTTGCCTTCCGGACCATTCCGCGCCCGATGGCAAAAAAGAAGCTGTCCCCTACGCCCACCAGGACGGCGAGTTGGCCGTTCGCGTCATAGTCGAGGATGACACTGGACCGCTCTTCCTCGCTTTCGCGCACCGGCGCTTCCTTCAGGACGATCCGGAGCCTATCGGTCTCGGCGTCGTAGTCGATCCTCACGGCGCCATCCCGTAGCTGCGGAACTGTGTGGTAGCATACACCAAAGACGGCCGGCGGCGAGACGTGCGCGTCGATGACGGTACGCAAGAGAGCCCTCCGGGGTGGTGAGCCGACGTCGGTGCGTGAAACCTGCTGCTGACACCGATTTTCGCGCAAGCGCAGAACATCAAGAAATCTGAACTAAAGCCAAGCAAGCTTCAATTCTATTCTCCAACTCAGAAATCAAAATATCAATCGATTCGTATAAGTCAGAGTTCCCGCTATATCTTTCTTGAATACCGGCAATACCCATCCGATCAAATTGGTCCACTTCAATCGGAAAACTACCGCGAAATGCTAAGCTTACTAGTTTTTCCGAAATCTCTATAATACTAGTGCCTGAGTAGCCATACTCGCCGACGTCAGGCCGCAGCCCACATGCGATGCGAACCGATTTGTCGAGGCTCCAGTATTTCGTCTTGCAGCGCTCAATTCGGTCATAAAGATCACGGAAACGCATTGAAAAAACCTGATCTTCAGCACTTTGTTTCAAAGCGGCCAAATCTGTCAAAAATACATTTGTAATGTTGGCCGCCTCAAGCGCACCACTCTGAAAGCCAGCCTCTGCAAGAAGGATTCCACGATCAGCCCCTAGGTCCGAAACGATCTCACGCAGCGCCAAAACATGAACCTTAGATACTCTTTTCTTCCATAGTTTGCATTCTATCAACCATCGCACCTCAAACCCAGCATGTTCTGATCTTACCAAAACATCAACGGCGTGCTCCGTTCTGACACCCCGCAACTTAACGTCAGTGTCGGCAGACATACCCAAAGAACGAAAGAAAGCTGCGGCTTCTTCTTGATATTCTTTCCAGCTCGAACGCTGAGTCACGACAATTATCTCCACCCCGAAAAATACCGGTGGGGTCCAGGGGAGGCGAGCCTCCCCTGGCTACTTCTCTTATCGTCAGTCCTTCGTGCCCGCCACCAGCTTGTTGGCGCCGATCCAGGGCATCATGGCGCGGAGCTTCGCACCGACTTCTTCGATGGGGTGGTCGGCGTGGCGGCGGCGGATGGCCTTGAAGTGGGCCTGGCCGGCCTTGTTCTCCAGCACCCAGTCGCGGGCGAAGCGGCCTTCCTGGATGTCGGCGAGGATGCGCTTCATCTCGGCCTTGGTCGCGTCGGTGACGATGCGGGGGCCGGTCTGGTAGTCGCCGTATTCGGCGGTGTTGGAGATCGAGTAGCGCATGTTGGCGAGGCCACCCTCGTAGATGAGGTCGACGATGAGCTTCACCTCGTGGACGGTTTCGAAATAGGCCATTTCGGGCGCGTAGCCGGCTTCGGTCAGGGTCTCGTAACCGGCCTGGATGAGGGCGCAGAGGCCGCCGCAGAGGACGACCTGCTCGCCGAAGAGGTCGGTCTCCACCTCCTCCTTGAAGCTGGTCTCGATGATGCCGGCGCGGCCGCCGCCGATGGCGGCACCGTAGGAGAGGCCGATATCGTGGGCGCTGCCGGTGGCGTCCTGGTGGATGGCGAGGAGCGAGGGGACGCCGGCCCCCTTGGTGTACTCCGCACGGACCAGATGGCCGGGGCCCTTGGGGGCGATCATCAGGACGTCGAGGTCGGGGCGGGGCTCGATCAGGTTGAAGTGGATATTGAAGCCGTGGGCGAACATGAGGGCGGCACCCTCTTTCATGTTGTCCCGCAGGTCGTCCTTGTAGAGGTCGGCCTGGAGTTCGTCCGGGACCAGGACCATGAGGATGTCGGCCCACTTCGCGGCCTCGGCTGCGGTCATGCAGGTGAAGCCGGCGCGCTCGGCCTTGGCCCGGCTCGCACTGCCCTCCTTGAGGCCGATGACGACGTCCTCGACGCCGCTGTCCTTCATGTTGTTGGAATGGCCGAAGCCCTGGCTGCCGTAGCCGATGACGGCGACCTTCTTGGCCTTGACCAGATTGAGGTCGGCGTCGGCATCGTAGTAGACGCGCATGGGTGTCCCCCTGTTGTTCTCGAACGTTCGGATGGTTGGCTCGGTCAGCCCTCGGGAGCGCTGGCGCGCTCCTTCAAGAGCAGGCTGCCGCGGCTGATGGCGACGACCCCGGCGCGGCTGACCTCGACCGGTTCCAAAAGATGGATGAAGCTGTCGATCTCGGCCGAGGTGCCGGTCATCTCGAACACGAAGCTCTCGGGCGTGCTGTCGACCAGACGCGCGTGCATGAAATCCGCGATCCGCAGGGCACCGACCAGCCGCTCGCGGTCGCCCAGCACCTTGACCAGCGCCAGTTCGCGCTCGATGTGCGGCCCCTCGACGGTGAGGTCCTGCACACTGTGGACGGGCACCAGCTTGGCCAGGAGGTTCTTGATCTGCTCGATGACCAGGGGCGTGCCGGTGGTCACGATGTTGATGCGCGAGAGGGCCTTGGCGGTGTCGATCTCGGCCACGGTGAGGCTGTCGATGTTGTAGCCGCGGCCGGAGAAGAGGCCGATGACCCGGGCGAGCACGCCGGGCTCGTTGTCGACGAGGACCACGATCGTGTGGCGTTCCTCGGCCTCGGGCTCGGCGGCGGAGAAGAGGGCCTGGGTGGGCTGGTGGACGGCGGTCTTGGGGCTCATGGGACGGGCAATCGGTAAGGGCGAGACGATGCCGGCCCGCTGTCGCGGCGCCGGTTTCGGATCGAGCGAGGCGGCGGCCCCGGAGCCGAGGCCGCGTCTCGTCAGTGGCTCAGACGAGCACCATGCCCTCTTCGGAGATCGCCTCGTGCGGGCCGTCCTCCTCGGGGCTGAGCTTGATCTCGTTGTGCGCGGCACCGCCCGGGATCATCGGATAGACGTTCTCGGACCGATCGACGACCATGTCGACGATCACGGTCTTGTCGACCTTGATCATCTCCTCGATCACGTCGTCGACCTCGCTCAGGCTGGTCGCCCTCAGGCCCACCGCACCGAACGCCTCGGCCAGCTTCACGAAATCGGGCAGGCTGTCCATGTAGCTTTCGGCGTGGCGGTTGCCGTGGAAGAAGTCCTGCCACTGGCGGACCATGCCCATGTAGCTGTTGTTGAGGATGAACGACTTGACCGGCAGCCGGTACTGCATGCAGGTCGACATCTCCTGCATGTTCATCAGCCACGACGCCTCGCCGGCGATATCGATGACCAGGGCTTCCGGATGCGCCACCTGCACGCCCATGGCGGCGGGAAAGCCGTAGCCCATCGTACCGAGGCCGCCCGAGGTCATCCAGCGGAAGGGCTTGTCGAACTTGAAGTGCTGGGCCGCCCACATCTGGTGCTGGCCGACCTCGGTGGTGATGTAGACGTCGCGGTCCCTGGTGAGCTCGTAGAGGCGCTGGATCGCGTATTGCGGCTTGATCGTGTCCTTGCCCTGGCGAAAGCGCAGGCTCTTTTTCGTTTGCCACTCCTTGATCTGTCCCCACCAGGCCTCGGTGCGGCCGCCGGCAACCGTGTTGCCGCGGCGCCGCCAGGCGGCAAGTAGCGCCTCGAGGGTGCGTTCGGCATCGCCGATCACCGGCACGTCGACCGCCACGTTCTTGTTGATCGAGGAGGGGTCGATATCGACGTGGATCTTCTTGCTGCCGGGTGAGAAGCCGTCGAGCCTGCCGGTCACCCGGTCGTCGAAGCGGGCGCCGATATTGATCATGACGTCGCAGCCGTGCATCGCCATGTTGGCTTCGTAGGTGCCGTGCATGCCGAGCATGCCGATGAACTGCGCGTCGCTGGCGGGGTAGGCGCCGAGGCCCATCAGCGTCAGGGTGATCGGGTAGCCGGTCTCGCGGACCAGCTCGGTGAGCAGCTCACAGGCCCTGGGGCCGGCATTGATCACCCCGCCGCCGGCATAGAAGATCGGGCGTTCCGCACGCGCCATCAGGTCGACCGCCTCCTCGATGCGCCGCATGTCGGGATCGAGGGCCGGGTGATAGGTGCGGTGGCGGACGGCGTCCTTGGTCAGATAGGGCGCCGGCTGCATCAGGATGTCCTTGGGCAGATCGACGACGACCGGGCCGGGCCGGCCGGAGCGGGCGACGTGGAACGCCTCGTGGACCGCACGCGCCAGCGACGCAGACTCCTTGACCAAGTAGTTGTGCTTGGTGCACGGCCGGGTGATGCCGACCGTGTCGGCCTCCTGGAACGCGTCGTTGCCGATCATGTGGGTCGGCACCTGGCCGGTGAGGCAGACGATCGGCACGGAATCCATCAGGGCGTCGGTCAGGCCGGTGACGGTGTTGGTCGCCCCCGGGCCCGAGGTCACGAGCACCACCCCGACCTTGCCGGTCGACCGCGCATAGCCCTCGGCCGCGTGCACCGCGCCCTGCTCGTGCCGCACGAGGATGTGGCGAATCCGGTCCTGCTGGAAAATGGCGTCGTAGATCGGCAGCACCGCCCCGCCGGGATAGCCGAAGATCACCTCTACGCCCTGCTCGACCAAAGCTTGGAGTACGACCTGCGAGCCGGTCATCGTCGGGGTATCGACGGCGGCGGGCGCAACTGTCGCTGCGGTCATGATCAAAGCTCCGGTTGAGTTGACAATGAGAGGTTCTATCGCTGCTTTTTGGCGATCGAAAAGGGTCCCTTTGCCGCATCGGCAAAAGGCTCGTGACGTTACGCGCGCCCTCCGGCGAAATCAACCACACGCGTGCGGCTGCGGCACTTGGGCCAGGCGCGCCAACAGCGCCTGTGCCAACGGCGCGACAGTACCGGCATCGGCGATCGCCGCGATCGGCAGGAGATGCGCGCCGAGCTGACCTCGAAAGAACGTCCGTTGCCGCTTGGCGTAGCGCCGCACCTTCGAGACCGTCGCCCGTTTCGCCGCGTCGAGGTCGACCGCGCCATCGAGATGGGCCGTGAACTCGGCGACGCCGTCCGCCTTGGCGAGCGGGGTCGGCGAGCGACCCGGTCCGGCACGAAATGCCCGCAATTCATCGAGCAGGCCGCGTTGCAGCATGGCATCGAGGCGCGTCGCAATCCGCGGATCGACGATTTCGGGCGGTGGCAGCAGCGCTTGCCCGACGCTCGGCCCGGGCAGAGGCGGCCGCCGTGGCGGGTCCGTCTGCCAAGCGCTGAGCGGCCGTCCGGTGGCGAGCACCACCTCGAGGCCGCGGAGGATGCGCTGCCGGTCGCCCGGCCGCAAGCGTGCGGCCAGAACCGGATCGAGCGTGGCGAGTCGCTGGTGCAGAACGGGCGTCGCCTCGGTCGACGCGCGCAATTCGGCGCGCACGCTCTCGGGAATATCCGGTATCGACGGCAGCCCCTCGAGCAGTGCCTTGAAGTAGAGGCCGGTCCCACCGGTGACGATGGCGAGCCGGTCGGCGGCGGCGACCCGCTGCAGCTCGGCCTCGCAACGCTGCAGCCAGACCGCGACCGACGCCGGCTCGTGCGCCTCGAGGAGGCCGTAGAGGCGGTGCTCGGCGCGCGCCAGATCGTCCGCCCCGGGCCGTGCGGTCAGGATCGGCAGATCGCGGTAGAGCTGAACGGAATCGGCGTTGACGATCACGCCGTCCGTCGCCTCGGCAAGCGCCAGTGCCAGCGCCGACTTGCCGCTCGCCGTGCTGCCGCCTATCAGGACCGTGCCGCGCCGCAAGAGCCCCCTCGCCTCGCCTTCACCGCCTCGGCGCCGAGAGCCGGACACCCATGACCCACTGCCTCGTTCTCGTCGCCTGCCCGACCCGCGCACCGCTCGACGCCGCCCTGGTCGAGCGCCTGGCAAGGGGCCACGGCGGGCAGTTGCGCTGGCTCGCAACCGATGCCGCGGCCGAGATCATGCTCGACGATGCGCCGCCGCACGAGACCCTGGCTGGCGAGCTCGCCGGCGAGCCGGTCGACTGGGCGCTGCTCCCGGCCGCCGGCCGCAAGAAGAAGGTGCTGATCTCGGACATGGACAGCACGATCATCGATATCGAGTGCATCGACGAGCTGGCCGACATGGTCGGCATCAAGGCCGACGTCGCCGCGATCACCGAGCGGGCGATGAACGGCGAGCTCGATTTCGGGGCCGCCCTCGAGGCCCGGGTCGCATTGCTCGCGGGGGTGCCGGAAACCGCGATCGCCGAGATCTGTGCCGAACGACTGAACCTCAATCCGGGTGCGCGCACGCTGGTTCGCACGATGCGGGCGCAAGGCTGCCTCACCCTGCTGGTCTCGGGCGGCTTCACCGCGTTCACCGGCTATGTTGCCGAACTCGCCGGTTTCGCGCGGCATCGGGGCAATCGGCTCGAGATCGCGGGCGGCAGGCTCACCGGCCGCGTGCTGCCGCCGATCCTCGGTGCGGACGCCAAGCTCGCGAGCTTGCGGGCGGCGGCCGCTGAACTCGGACTCGGGCCCGAGCATTGCCTCGCGGTCGGCGACGGTGCGAACGACAAGCCGATGCTCGAGGCGGCCGGTCTCGCGGTCGCGTTTCGCCCGCACGCCGTCCTGCGGCCGGCCGCCGATCTCACGCTCGATCATGCGAGTCTGGAGGGTGCCCTCTATCTGCAGGGCTACACGGCAGAGCAGTTCGTCGGCTGAGCCTTCGAACGAGCAACGGCCGGCACACACTGGTGCCGGCCGTCGGTCGATGCGGCGAGGTGGACGGCTCAGCTGATCAGCCGCAGCGCCACGAAGCGCAGATCGCCGGCGCGATCGATGAGAAAGAGGATGGCACTGCGCCCTTCGTTCTTCGCCTCGTTGACCTTCGCCAGAACCTCGGGCGGCGAGCCGACCTCGACCTGATTGACCTCGACGATCCGATCACCGGGGCGCAGGGCTTCGGCGTCGGCCGGGCTGTCCGGCTCGACGTCGAGAATGACCACACCGGTGGCATCGGGCGGCAGTTCGAACCGCTCGCGCAAGTCGTCGCTGAGCGAGTCGATCGTCATACCCAACGACTCCAACGACAATGCGGAGCTCGCCCCCTCGGGCGGGGTGTCGCCCATCTGCGCCAGCGTCGTCTCGTCCGGCAGCTCGCCGAGGGTGACCTCCACCGTCTGCTCGTCGCCCCGCCGCCACAACAGCACGTCGACCTCGCGGCCGACATCCGTATCGGCGACGATGCGCGGCAGCGAGCGCATCTGGTTGATCTCCTCACCGTCGAACTCGAGGATCACGTCGCCTGCCTCGATGCCGGCATCCTCGGCAGGACCGGTGGGCGTGACGCTCGCGACGAGGGCACCGCGTGCCTCGGGCAGGCCGAGACTTTCCGCGATCTCGTCGGTCACCGCCTGGATGCGTACGCCGAGCCAGCCGCGGGCGACCCGGCCCTCGGTCTGCAGACTGTCGATCACCCCCTTGGCGAGATTGGACGGAATGGCGAAGCCGATCCCGACATTACCGCCCGAGGGCGAAAAGATGGCGGTGTTGACGCCGAACACCTGACCGTCGAGGGTGAAGCTGGGACCACCCGAATTGCCACGGTTGATGGCGGCGTCGACCTGGAAGAAGTCGTCGTAGGGACCGGCGCGAATATCGCGGCCACGGGCCGAAATGATCCCGGCGGTCACCGAGGTGCCGAGCCCGAACGGGTTGCCGATGGCGACCATCCACTCGCCGACCCGCACTTCGTCACTGTCCGCCCATTCGACGAACGGGAACGGCTCGTCGCGCTCGATCTTCAAGAGCGCGAGGTCGGTCTGCGGGTCCCGACCGATGAGTTCGGCCTCGTAGTCACCACCATTGGCGAACTGCACCGTGATCTGGTCCGCCTCGGCGATCACGTGGTTGTTGGTGACGACATAGCCTTCGGGTGAGATGACGAAGCCCGAGCCCAACGACGCGCCACGACGCGGCCGTTGCGGCTGTTCCGGCTGCTCGCGCTCGAAGAAGTCGCGGAAGAATTCCTCGAAGGGCGAGCCGGGCGGAAACTGCGGCAGCGGCACGTCCTCGCGTGGCGCCTGCTCACGGGTGGTCGAGATGTTGACGACGGCAGGGCCGACGCGCTCGACGAGTTCCGCGAAGCCCTCGACCGGCACCGACTGGGCCGCGGCCGGGAACGCCGCGGGTCCGATCGCGACCAACCCGGCGACGGTCAGCACCGCCAACCGCTCGAGCCAGGTTCGGCATGTCGCCGACTTGCGACCGAGGCCGAATATCTGTGTCATGCAAAACTCCCATCCCCGGCCGTGTCGGCCGAGGCGTTGCAGCCGTGTCTCTGTCCCCGCTGCCCGCGAGGTGTCCGTCCGTGCGACGGATGTAGGGGCTCGACCGATGTGCGCCAATAGGGTCAGCCGCGGATCAACCAAACGATGACCACGCCGATCACGGCGAAGATCAGGCCGCCGGCGCGCAGCACGCCCGGATCGAGCACGATGGCGCGGGCGGCGGCCTGCTTCATGCCATTCGGGAAAAGCGCCCAGAGAACACCTTCGAGGACGAGCACCAGGGCTGCGGCGGTCAGCAAATCCTGCATCGACCGCCTGTCAACCCCGGGCTCTTGCGGCCCTTTCGGGCAACGCTGTCAGCATCCGATCAGCGTACCGATCACTCGGTGCGAACCGGCAGGTCGGCCGGCTCGGCGAGCCCGGCCACACCCTCGACGTCGGACAAGTCTTCCATCACGTCGGCAACGCTCGGCGCGGTCCCGGCGGGCGTATTCGCCACCTGGGTCGCGATGTCGCCGGCGGAGTGGAAGAAGCGGAAGAAGTCGCTGTCGGGTGCCAACACGAAGCTCGTCGCCTCGTCGGCGAGCGAACTCCGGTAGGCTTGCATCGACCGGTAGAACCCGAAGAAGGCCGGGTCCTGACCGAACGCCTCGGCGAAGGTGGAGATCGCGACAGCGTCGCCACGGCCACGAATCTGCTCCGCCTCGCGCTGCGCCTCGGCGATCAGCACGCGCCGCTCGCGATCGGCGCGGGCCCGGATGCGCTGGGCGATCTCTTCACCCTGTGCTCTCAGTTCCCGCGCTTCGCGCTCACGTTCGGTCTGCATCCGCAGGAAGATCGCTTCCTGGTTTTCCTGCGGCAGATCGGCACGCTTGATCCGCACGTCGACCACCTCGACGCCGAACTGCCGCAGTGCCTGGTTCGCCTCGGTGGCGATCCGCTCCATCAGTTGCGACCGTTCCTCCGAGAGGATGGTGAAGAGCGACATCTCACCGAGCACGCTGCGCAGTGCCGAGAAGGTGATCGGCTCCAGCCTGCCGCGGAAGGCGACCTCGTTGCCGACCGACTGGCGAAAGCGCAGCGGATCGGTGATTCGATAGCGGGCGAACGCGTCGACCACGAGCCGGCGCTGGTCACCGAGGACCAGTTCCACCGAGCCCGCATCGTAGTCGAGCACGCGACGCTCGAAGAACTCGACCTGCTGAATGAACGGCACCTTGATGTTCAGGCCCGGCTCGTCGATCACCCGCACCGGGTTACCGAACTGCAGGATCAGCGCCTGGCGTGTCTGGTGCACGGTAAAGAGCGCGTTGAACAAGAGGAAGAGGGTGGCGGCCACGACGACGCCGAGGCCGATCAAGACGCGCTGGTTCATTGGGTTGCTCCTTCCTGCCGTGCACCGAAGCCGCGCTCGACCGGCTCGAGGTCGCGGGCAGTGTCTGCCGCAGCATCGCGCTCTCGAGCCCGCCGCTCCAGATCGGGCAGCGGCAGATAGGGGATGACGCCGCTGGCGCCGCCGGCCTCGCCGTTGCTGTCGATGATCACTTTGTTGGTGCCACCGAGCACCTGCTCCATCGTTTCGAGATAGATGCGCTGGATGGTCACGTCCTTGGCCGCCGAATAGGCAGACAGCACCTGGGTGAAGCGATCGCCTTCACCGCGGGCCCGGGCGACGACTTCCTGCTCGTAGGCCTGGGCCTCCTGCAGCAGGCGCTCCGCCTCACCGCGCGCCCGCGGCAGGATGTCGTTGGCGAACGCTTCCGCCTGGTTCTGCAAGCGCTCGCGGTCGGCCTGGGCGCGCTGCACGTCGCGGAAGGAATCGATGACCTCGGGCGGCGGATCGGATTTCTGCAGCTGAACTTCCTCGATGGTGATGCCCGAGCCGTAGTCGTTCATCAGCGTCTGCAGCTCTTCCCTGACCCGCTGCTCGATGGCGCGGCGGCCCTCGGTGGTGGCGTCGATGATCTGCGTTTGGCCGATCACCTCGCGCATCACGCTCTCGGCCGCCACCGTCACCGTGTTCTCGGGATCGCGAATGTTGAACAGGAAGTCGGCAGCGTTGTTGATCCGCCAGAGCACCACGTAGTTGATGTCGATGATGTTCTCGTCACCGGTGAGCATCAGGGCTTCTTCCGGCAACTGGCGTGCCGATCCCGTGCCCTGGCCGCTGCGGAAGCCGACCTCGATCCGATTGACGCGGGTCACCTGCGGGGTCAGCACCGATTCGATCGGTGCCGGCAGGTGATAGTTGAGGCCCGGCGTGGTCAGCCGATCGAGGGCACCGAAGCGCAGCACGACCCCCTGCTCTTCCGGCAGGACGCGGTAGAAGCCGCTGGCGAGCCACAAGCCGACGAGCACGAGGCCGACAATGCCGATGGCCTTGTACGACAGGCCGCCGCCGCCACCGCCGCCACCGGGGAACAAGCCCTTCAGCTTTTCCTGCGACCGACGGATGAGCTCTTCGAGATCGGGGGGCTGTTGGCCGCCACCACCGCCGCCGGGTCGATTGCCCCACGGACCCTGGCCGCCGCCGCCCTGCCATCCACCGCCGCCTTGACTGTTCCAGGGCATGCTCGTGCCACCTCGTCGTTCGTCGTGGGTTTCGGGACCGGATCGGCCCGGGCTCGCCCGGGCCGATCACGTTGCGTCGTATAGTGCCTCGACTATATCGGTCAGTGCACAGCGGGGATCAACCATGAACGAACCGACAGTCGAAGCCGTTACCGGCATTCTGCGCGGAATCCGACATCCGGATGATGAAAAAAGTGTCATCGATCGCGGCATGGTCAGCGGGATCGTCATCAAGGGGCGCAACGTCGGGTTCGCCCTGGAGGTACCGGCGGCCGACGCGCAGCGCCTCGAGCCGTTGCGCCGCGCCTGCGAGGACGCGGTCAAGGCGATGCCCGGGGTGAGCTCGTGCACCGTGGTGCTGACCGCCGAGCGCGGCCCGCCGCCGCAGCTGCAGCCCAAGCCGGCACCCCAGGCCCCGGCCCGGCCGGAAGTACCGGGGATCGAGGCGATCATCGCGGTCGCCTCGGGCAAGGGTGGGGTCGGCAAGTCGACGACCGCGATCAATCTCGCCTGCGGCTTGCGCGCCCTCGGGCTGAAGACGGGCATCCTCGATGCGGACATCTACGGCCCGTCACTGCCGCGGATGGCCGGGCTCTCCGGCCGGCCCACCACGGCGGACGGCAAAAAGATGCAGCCGCTCGAAGTGGCCGGCGTCAAGGTCATGTCGATGGGCTTTCTCGTCGAGGAAGAGACGCCGATGATCTGGCGCGGGCCGATGGTGCAGAGTGCGCTGACCCAGATGCTGAACGACGTGGCCTGGGGCGAGCTCGACGTGCTGGTCGTCGACATGCCGCCCGGCACCGGTGACGCCCAGCTCACCATGGCGCAGAAGGTGCCGCTCGCCGGTGCGGTGATCGTCTCGACGCCGCAGGACATAGCACTCCTCGATGCGCGCAAGGCGATCAACATGTTCCGCCGGGTCGACGTGCCGATCATGGGCATCGTCGAGAACATGAGCTACTTCGCCTGTCCGCATTGCGGCCAGCGGACCGAGATCTTCGCGCACGGCGGCGCCAAGGCCTGCGCCGACACGTACAATGTCGCCTTTCTCGCCGAGATCCCGCTCGACATCGCGATCCGCGAGACCTCGGACGGCGGCCAGCCGATCGTCGTCAGCCGGCCGAAGACGGCGCAGGCGCAGGCCTATCTGGATCTCGCCCGCACGGTTCGCGACAAGCTCGAGGGACCGAGTGCCGCCAAGCCGTTTCCGCGGATCGTCTACGCTTAGCGGTCGAGCGAGGCGCCGGAGACACGGCCTGCCACTTGCCTCCGAAGCCGATCGGCGCCATCTTTGTTGCGTTGCAGCAATCGCAACGCCCAGATGGACCTGCGGCTCATGACGTACTTCTCGCCAGCGGCGCCGGGTGTCCCGGCGTCGACGTCTCCCGGACGGCTGCGCCGGCTCGGACCGGCGGACAGCCGGCACCTACAGGCGCATTTGTTGCGTTTGCACGCCGAGGATCTGCGCCACCGGTTCATGGGCGGCATGCCGCGTATGCTCGTCCACCGTTACGTGCGCGGGCTGGATTGGCAGCGCGCCATCGTCGTCGGCTGCTTTTTCGGCCGGTCGCTGCGCGGGGTCTGCGAACTCTACCCGATGGGCGGCCGCCGCGCCGAGGTCGCGATCAGCGTCGAACGACGCTTCCAGGGCCGCGGCATCGGCCAGGCGCTGATCGGTCGCATGCTGATCCTGGCCCGCAATCGCCGCTTCACGGCCTTGGAGTTTCGCTGCATGGCCGGCAACCAGCGGATGCGCAGTCTCGTCGCCAAGTTCGATGCGGTGACCAGTATCGAGATGATGGAAGCGGCAGCCGTCATTCAGGCCCTGCCACCGACCCCGGCGACCTACGGCATCGAGATGATCGAGCAGGCGGATGCCTTGGGCAGCAGCCTCGTCCGCTTCTGGCTCGAAAATGCCGGGCGCACCTGGCCCGGCCGCTGCTGGTCGACGCCCGATCTTTTTCACGACTGGGCCGCCGCCGACGAAGAAGCGCCACCCGCGGCCTGAGCCCGCCGCGTTCTGTCCGGGTCTAACGAGCCGATCATGGATCGTGTCGGGTGACATCCTGTACGGGTCACTGCCGCCGGAGCCGATACGCGTCCTCGGCGATGGCTCGGTCGACAGGCGCCACTCCGTAACGCGTCGCGCCGCAATTGCCGGCTGATCTCGGCGGGCGACAGGCCCGACGCCCGATCAATGGCGACGAAACTCGGCGCGCCGGCCTAAAAAAGCTCGGATCCCGTCCCGCTCGGCGGCGGCGAGATGGCTGTAGCCCGAGATGCCGTAATTGTTGGCTGCTTCACATCACCAGCGAGACCGATCCCGTGCGACCGCGCACGCGGCGAACGCGGTCGGGCGGACGACACGCCCAGGTGCCCAGAGTAGGTACCCTGAGGGAGCGACGATCGACGAACGACGTCACGTTCGCCCGCCCGGCTTCGCGCCGAGCTCTACGGTCAACCAAAGGCACCGATACCCGAACGGAACACGAATGGATGGTGGGATCGAAGTGGCGCGCTCGGGAGGACTCGAACCCCCAACCTTCTGATCCGTAGTCAGATGCTCTATCCATTGAGCTACGAGCGCGTGACCGGTGATGTAGCGGGTCGCGGGCTCGGGTTCAAGCGTTTGTCCCGGCCGCGTCAGCGGGGCTCTGTCCGATACTCGGCGTCCGAAGCCGCCGTCCGGCCGATCTCGAGCAGGGTCAGGCGGTGGCGCTCGCGCTTCTTGATCGTCACCCGGTAGTCGCCGAGCCGCACCGTCTCGCCCTCGTTGGGGATGCGCTCGGCGAGGTCGATGACGAGGCCGGCGAGGGTGACCGCCTCGTCCTCGGGAAGATCCCATTCCATCAGCCGGTTGAGCCGGCGGACCTGGGTCTGGCCGCTGGCGACCAGGCTGCCGTCGGGCTGTTGCTCGACGTCGTCGAGTTCGCGGTCCTCGGCCTCGGAGACCTCGCCGACGATGGCTTCCAGCACGTCCTGCAGCGTGACCAGGCCCTGCAGGTCGCCGTACTCGTCGACCACCAGCGCCATGTGGGCCTTTTTCTGGCGGAACTGCTCGAGCTGTTTTCTGAGCGGCGTCGTCTCAGGCACGAACCAGGGCTCGCGCATCACGTCGCCGATCTTGCGGGTCGCCTCGCCGCCGCGCGCATCGACGAGGGCAGCGAGCAGGTCGCGCAGATGCAGGATGCCGACGATCTGATCGCTCGAGCCGCGATAGACCGGATAACGACTGAACGGCTCGTCCTTGAGCCTGGCGACGGCAGCCGCGACCGGCATCTCGGCATCGAGGGCCACCAACCGGCCGCGATGGGTCATCACCGCCTCGACCCCGACATGCTCGAGGTCGAGCACCCCGTCCAGCATGTCGTGGGCGTGCTTGGCGAGCTCGCCGCCGGCGCTCAGGGCATCGATGATGCCGCGCAGCTGCTGGCTCGCCGAGATGACGTCGCCGGCGCTGGTCGGGATGCGCAAGCCAAGGAGCACCAGGCGGACGACCCCGCCGATGGCGGTGGTCAACGGGCGGAAGAGAAAGACCAGGGCGCGAAGCGGGGCTGCAATGTGCAGCGCGATCGCGTCGTGATGGCGGATCGCCACCGTCTTCGGCACGACCTCGGAGAAGATGACGATCAGCACCGTCATGATGGCCGTGGCGTAGACCACGCCGGCATCGCCGAAGAGACGCAACAGCACGTCGGTGGCGAGCGAGGCGGCCATGATGTTGACGATGTTGTTGCCGAGCAAGAGCGTGCTGATCAGCCGCTCGCGATCGCGGAGCAATGCGACGAGAGTGCCGGCGCGCCGATTGCCGGCCCTGGCGAGGCCCTCGGCCTTGGCCTTGCCGGTCGCCGTGACCGCGGTCTCGCTGCCCGAGAAGACGGCTGAGAGGACCAAGAGAACCAGGATCGCGACGACGTAGAACGTAATCAAAAAGGTGCCCCGATGGCCATCAATCGGCCGCTCGTTTCGCAGTTAGCGGCTCGTGACCGTTAAATCAATGCGCCAGCCGGCCCGCGATCGGTCGGCAGGAGAAGGCTCAGGCGTTGGCACCGGCGAGGGCGGCGCAGACCGCGCGGGTCACATCGTCGGTCCGGGCACTGCCACCGAGATCGGGTGTCAGCACCTCGCCCCGGCCGGTCACCGTCTCGATCGCCCCCATCAGACGGCGGGCGGCAGCATGCTCGCCCAGATGCTCGAGCAGCATCGCGGTCGACCAGAAGGTGCCGATCGGGTTGGCGATGCCCTGGCCCATGATGTCGAAGGCCGAGCCGTGAATGGGCTCGAACATCGAGGGGAAGGTTCGCTCGGGGTTGATGTTGCCGGTGGGGGCGATGCCGAGGCTGCCGGAGAGGGCCGCTGCCAGATCCGAAAGGATGTCGGCATGCAGGTTGGTGGCCACGATCACGTCGAGCGAGGCGGGCTTCAGGACCATCCGTGTCGTCATCGCGTCGACCAGCATCTTGTCCCGGGTGACGTCCGGATAGTCGCCAGCGACCGCCTCGGCGATCGTGTCCCACATCACCATGGCATGGCGCTGGGCGTTCGACTTGGTGACCACGGTCAGCTGCTTTTTCGGCCGCGAGCGGGCAAGCTCGAACGCGAAGCGGATGATCCGCTCGACGCCCTTGCGGGTCATGACCGAAACATCGAGCCCGACCTCGTGGTCGAAGCCCTGATGCACCCGGCCGCCGGCACCCGAATACTCGCCCTCGCTGTTCTCGCGGACGATCACCCAGTCGAGATCCTTGGCGCCGACACCCTTCAAGGGCCCCTCGATGCCGGGCAGGAGCCGGCTCGGGCGGACATTGGCGTACTGGTCCATGCCCTGGCAGATGGCGAGCCGGAGGCCCCAGAGCGTAATGTGATCCGGGACCCGCGGATCGCCGGCCGAGCCGAAGAGGATGGCATCGAACGCCCGGAGCGTCTCGAAGCCGTCCTCGGGCATCATCCGGCCGTGCTTCAGGTAGTATTCGGAGCCCCAGGGGAAGCGCTCGACCGCGAAGGCGAGATCGGGCTCGACCGCGGCCAGCGCTTCGAGCACCGTCACCCCGGCCTCGATCACCTCGATGCCGATGCCGTCGCCGGGAACGGCGGCGATGCGATGCGTGCGGGACATGGATTTGCAACTCCAGGAGGGGCGCTTATGGAACGCAGAGCCCGCCCATCCTAACCGGAGCGAGGGGAAAGGAAATGACCGAGCGGCTGGAACTGTTGCGCGGCGTCGTGCATCCCTGGCACGAGGACCATTTCGGCCACATGAACGTCCGCCACTACGCGCCGTTTTTCGACGACGCCTGCTATCACATGTGGACCCGGCTGGGCCTGCCCTATTCGCGCATGCTGGTCGAGCACGGCGTGCACAGTGTCTCGGCCAAGGCGACGACCAGCTTCATCAAGGAGCTCAGCGCCGGCGACCTCATCGCGATCGAGGGTGTCGTCCAGCGCATCGGCAGCAAGAGCTGCACCTTCCTGTTCGAGATGCGCCATGCCGATACCGGCGAGCTGCACGCCAGCTACGAGATCGTCGAGGTGTTCTTCGACCCTGCGACCCGTAGCTCGACGACCATGCCGGACGCGGTGCGTGAGAAGCTGGAACGGCACCTCGAAAACCGCGAGTGAGCGCCGATCGCAAAGCCGGTCCGGCCTAGTCGAGCCCGGCCGCGTGGCCGTAGCGGACCACCTGCACCTTCTCCAGCGTGACCAGGCAGGAGCCGAGCATCGGCTCGGCCGTGGCGACGAAGGCGTCGATCTTCCCGGCCGTGTCGACGATCTCGATGATCAGCGGCAGGTCCTCCGAGAGCCGCAGGATCTTCGCCGTGTGCAGGCGGCTCGAGCGGCCGAAGCCCATCGGGCCGCGCAGCACGGTGGCCCCGGCGAGCCCCTGTTCCCGAGCCGCGAGCACGATCGCCTCGTGGAGTGGCCTGCCGTCGTGCTCGTCGCTCTCGCCGATGAACAGCCGCAGCAGCACCGCTTCGGTCAGCTGGGTCATGGTCGCATTCCCTTCAGGCGGTTGAGCCGCACCCCCAGACGATAGCCGAGCCAGACGGCCAGGAGCCAGAGCACGAGGGAGACGCCGACATAAAGACCGGCAAGGGTGACCTGCTGCTGCTCGACGAAGACGAGCGTCTCCAGGCTGAACACGGAGAAGGTGGTGAAGCCGCCGCAGAAGCCGGCGAGGACGAACTGCCGCATGGCGGGGCGGGCGAGCAGGCGGCCGTCGGGCTCGGTGAGGGTCGCGTAGAGACCGATCAGGAACGAGCCCAGCACGTTGACGGTGAGTGTCCCCCAGGCGAAGCCGGTCCCCAGCAGCCCCTGCAGGCCGAGCGAGATCGCGACCCGGGCGCCGGAGCCGATGGCGGCGCCGAATCCCACCGCGAGGTAGAGGCGTGCCTCGGGCTTCACCTCGTCAAGCCCCGACCAGGAGCGCCAGCGTCGCGCGATAGGCCGCTGCTGCTGCGCCCAGGCAAAGGACGAGCGAGCCGGTGATGTTGAGGGCGGCCCTGAGCGGCTCGCCGTTCCGGGCCAGGGCCAGGGTCTGCAGCGAGAAGGAGGAGACGGTCGTGTAGCTCCCCAGGACACCACTGACGAGTGCTGCCCAGAGCGGTCCAGCGGCCCCGATATTGCCGCCGGCCCCCGAGAGCAGTGCTGCCAGCACCCCGATCGCGGCGGCACCGGTGGCGTTGACGGTGAGTGTGCCCCAGGGGAACGTCTCGCCGAAGCGCCGCGCCACCACGCCGGAGACCCAGAACCGGGCCACCCCGCCGAGCCCGCCACCGAGCGTGGCGAGGAGGATGAACAGCGCCGCTTCTGTCATCGCTGGCCGGGCCGGTTGCCGAGGACCGCGCCGGCTGCCGGCCGGTGGACATTCGGGAAATGGCGCGCCCGAGAGGACTCGAACCTCTGACCTCGTGCTCCGGAGGCACGCGCTCTATCCGACTGAGCTACGGGCGCCTTGTTCGCTGCGTATAGCGGATGTGGTGAAGGACGCAAAGGACTTCGAGAGGTGGCACGCTCACGGGTGGCACGCTCACGCCGCACGTCCCGGCTCGTCGGCAGCGCCCGCACCGGTGAGGCGGACGAACAGGTCCTCGAGATCGCCCTCGCTGGTTGCCAGATCGGTGATGGTGAGCCCGGCCTCGCGCACGGCCTCCAGAAAGTCGCCCACTTTGGCCTTGGACGGCCGGTAGCGGACGGTGATCCGCCCCTCGTCGTCCAGGCTGGCATCCCAGGCCCGCAGCTGGTGCGGCAAACTCTCGAGTGGCCGGTCGAGGGTCAGGCTCAACGTCTTCTCGTCGAGCCGGCTCACCAGGCGCCGGGTGTCGTCCTCGGCCACCACTCGGCCCTTGTCGATGATCGCGATCCGATCGCACATCGCCTCTGCCTCCTCGAGGTAGTGGGTGGTGAGCACGATGGTGATGCCGCGCTCGTTCAGCTCGCGCATGTGCTGCCAGAGCTGGCGCCTGAGCTCGACGTCGACGCCGGCGGTGGGCTCGTCGAGGATCACCACCGGCGGGTGGTGGACCAGCGCCTTGGCGACGAGCAGTCGGCGGCGCATGCCGCCCGAGAGCGAGCGGGCATAGGCATCCGCCTTGTCGGCGAGGCCCACGGCCTCCAGGATCGCATCGGTCGTCCGCTCGCGCTTGGGCACGCCGAACAGGCCGGCCTGCAGCTCCAGTAGCTCGCGCGGCGTGAAAAAGGCATCGAGGTTGAGCTCTTGCGGCACCACGCCGATGGCCCGGCGGGCCCGGCGCGGGTGCTGCTCGATGTCGATGCCGTAGACCTGGGCGGTGCCGCCGGTCTTCACCACGAGACCGGCGAGGATGTTGATCAGCGTCGATTTGCCCGCGCCGTTGGGTCCCAGGAGGCCGAAGATGCTGCCGCGCGGCACATCGAGGTCGACGCCGGCGAGGGCTTCCTTGGCCGGCTGGCCCTTGCCGGCGGCATAGGTCTTGCGCAAGCCCTTGAGCAGAATGGCGGAAGCTGGCAAGTGCTGGGGTATCGGCGGTGCCGAGGCACGGGCGGCGGCGGGCATCGAGCGGGTCCAGTGCGGCGTTGTACCGGCAGGCTTGCCGGGGGAGGATGAAGCTATGGCTGACGAGGAAGTCTATCTGGTGGACGGCGAGGAGATCGTCATCACCGACCGGCTGCATGTCCAGTGCGACGGTGGCGGCGGGCCGCTCGGCCATCCGATCGAGTACCTGACCCTGGAGAAGGGTGGCCAGACCGTGTGTAAATACTGCGATCGGCGCTACGTGCACACCTCCCATCCCGACACGGCCGAGATCCGCAAGAAGGGTCAGCGCTTCGCCGCCTGACCGAGCGTGCCCCGACCCAGGGCGCGAAGTGCTCGGGTCAGATAGATGATGGTCACCACCGCCCCGATCCAGGCGATGCCGACGATGCCCCAATAGAGACCGGGCAAGCCGAAGCCCAGCACCGGGTCGAGCAGATAGAGCACGACGAGTGGCCCGAAGACGTGGCGAAAGAGGGCGACCGCCATGGCGACATTCGGCTGGCGCATGCCCTGCAGCACGGCACCACCCAGGAGCAGGATCGCATAGGCGTTGAAGTTGAGAACGGCGACAGCGAGATAGGCGGCGCCCAGCTCGATCACCGCCGGGTCGTCGCTGAAGACGCCCATCAGCGTCTCGCGCAGCGGCCAGACGAGGACGACGCCGAGGCTCATGACCCCGATGCCGTAGGCCAGCACCAGCCGCGCCGCCTCGCGCACCCGGGCCGGCAGTTCGGCGCCGTGGTTCTGGCCGATGACCGAGAGGGCGGCGGTGTGCAGGCCGATCATCGGCAGCATGGCGAGTTGCTCGATCCGCAAGCCGACGCCGTAGGCCGCGATCGCCACCTCGCCGTGCCGCCCCATGAACCAGGTGATGCAGAAGAGCCCGAAGCCGGTCGAGCCGATGCTGATCGTGACCGGCACCGCCTGGCGGAGGAAGTCCGGGAGGACCGGTGGGTCCGGCACGAGATGCTGCCGGGTGAGCCGCAGGCCCAACGGGCTCAGCTTCGCCCGATGCAGCAGATAGGCGAACTGCAGGAACTGGATGAGAATCGTGGCGAGGGCGATGCCGGCGACGCCCAACCCCCCGATCCCCAACGCCGGCACGCCGAACATGAAGAGCGGATCGAGCACGACGTTGAAGGCACAGCCGAAGGCCAGCGCGTTGCGAAAGCTCTTGCTGTCACCCTGCGCCGTGAGCCAGCCGTTGAGCCCCTGATTGAGCATGAAGACCACGCCGAAGAGCAGCACCGGGACGATGTAGGCGCGGCCCGCCTCGAGGCTGGCACCGGACGTGCCGAGGAACTGCAGCAGCGGATCGGCGGCGAGCAGGCCGTAGAGGGCGATGAACAGACCGGCCACGAGGGTCAAGAGCAACGCTTGACCGAGCAGCCGTCGTGCCCCCGCCTCGTCGTCGGCGCCGAGCCGGTTGGCGATCAGTGCCTGGGCCGCCGCACCGATCCCGACCGAGAGCACGATGATCATGAAGAAGACGGGAAAGGCCGCACCCAAGGCGGTGAGGGCGGCGGTCGAGACGAAGCCCGCCCAGAAGCTGTCGACGATGTTGAAGAGGGTCTGAAAGAGCAGCCCCACACCGGCCGGCACGGCGATGCCACGGATCAGGTCGGGCAAGGCGGCGCTGGTCAGTCGGCCCTGGGCGCGGTCGGGGCGCGAGGCTTCGCCGGCGCGCGTTGCGCCCGGCGCGCCGGCGGCTTCGCCCGAGGCGCTCGGGCGTTCGATCGGTCCGGCCGGGGTCGGTCTAGAGGACGCGGAACTGCTCCTCCCAAAGCCGCACACCGCCGGTAAGCGCGTTGCGGTTGCCGCCCGAACGGCTGCCGTCGGGCAGCTTCTTCAAGAGCTTGGTGTTGCCGCCACCGAGCACGACGTAATCGGCGACCAGCGCCGCCCGGAGCCGGCCGACGATGTCGTGCACCGCCTTCTCCCAGCGCTTGGCACCCATCCGATCCAGCCCCCGCTTACCGACACAGTCCTCGAAGGTGTATTTGCGTCGATAAGGGAGGTGCGCCACTTCGAGCGGCACCGCCACGTGGTCGCCCACCAGGGCGGCACCCAGCCCGGTGCCGAGACCCAAGAACAGCATCTTGCCCCCCTCGTAGGAGCCGATCGCCTGCATGACGGCATCGTTGACGAGCTTGACCGGCCGATCGAAAGCGGCGGCGAAATCGAAGCCGACCCAGCCCGGCCCGAGATTGACGGGCTCGACCACGAGCTTGCCCTCGCGCACCGCCCCCGGGCAGCCGACCGCCACCCGGTCGTAGGTCCAGTCGGTCACCAGGGTTCGGACAGCCACCACCATCGCATCGGGAGTGAGGTCGGGCCCGGACTTGACCTTGCGTCGCTCGTCGCCGTCCGAATGCTTGAGCTTGATGTTGTTGCCGCCGATGTCGACGACGAGGATCCCCTTGCCCTGCATGCTCTTCTCGCCCGTGTCCCCGAGCTCACCACCGAGGTTGTCCCGGGGCATACCACCCGAGCGACAGGCGCACCACCCGGCACGACGACGCGCGCCGCACCGAGCTAGACGGCGAGCGACTCGGCTGCGGTCCGGCGTTCGAACTTGGTGAAGATTTCCTTCAGCTTGTTGAGGTTGTAGGGCTTGACGATGAAGCCGAAAGCCCCCTCGCGCAGCGACTGGACGACGACGTCCTGGGTGCTGTGGTGGGTGACCATGACGATCGGCACGCACGGATCGGCCATCCGGAAATGGCGCAGGAGCTCGAGGCCGCTGGAGCCCGCCAACTCGACGTCGAGAAAGACGAGATCGAGACCGTAGCGGCGAAAGACGTCCCTGGCCTCCTTCGGGGTGGCCGCCTCGAACAGCCGCAGATTGCGCCGGACATCGTAGATCGCCTGGCGCAGGAGCACACGCTCGCTCCTCGCGTCGTCGACCATGAGGATGCTGACGGGCGGCTGGGTCGGGGGTTGCAGCTGGGCCGGCACGATCGGTTTCTCGACCTCGTCATCGGGTGATCCGACAGCCGAGCTTAGCGGCGAAGTTTTGCCATATCGTTAACGCGGCGCTATGCACGGGCGCCTTTTGCAGAAAATGCCGGATGACCGCCGCTCTCGGTGCGATTGCACCTGTTTTCCTCCTTTTGGTGCTGGGCTTCGCCCTCGGCCGGCGGGATTTCCCGGGACCGGGTTTCTGGCCGCTGGCCGAGCGTCTGGTCTTCTTCGTGCTGTTTCCGGCCCTTCTCGTCCGCAGCACGGCGGCGATCGATGTCGACGGCGATCTTCTCCGCATCGGCTTGGCCGTGTTGGGGCCGATCTTTCTCGTCATGGCGCTGGTCGCCGGTTTCGGCCAGAGGCTCGGTCTCGATCGCCGCCTGCTGCCCGCCGTCGCCCAGGCGGCGACCCGGCAGAACGTCTATATCGCGTTTGCGGCAGCGCTCGGCGTCTGGGGCGAGCCGGCATTGGCGCCGTTGGCGATCGCCGTCGCGGCCTATACGCCGGGCGTCAACGTCGCGAGTGCGTTGCTCCTCGGCCGGCACGCCGACGTCCGTCTGGCGCCAGCCGCCCTCGTCCGCGTCCTCGCCTTCAACCCGTTGGTCCTCGCCTGTGCGGTGGGGCTCGGGCTCGGCTTCGCCGAACTCACGCTGCCGGCCATCCTCGACGAGATCTTCCGCATCCTCGCCATGGCATCCCTGCCGATAGCCCTGCTCGCCACCGGTGCCGGGCTGCGCTGGCAGGGCCTCGGCGCGGATTCCGGCTGGCTCGCCGCCACTGCGGCCTTCAAGCTCGCGGGCCAGCCGCTCCTGACCTTCGCTGCGGCGCTCGCCATCGGCCTCGATGGTTCGGCGCTGGCTGTGGTCGTCCTTTTCGCGGCCTTGCCGCTCTCGCCCACGGCTTACGTCCAGACCCGGGCGATGGGTGGCCACGCGGTCTTCATGGCGAATGCCGTAGCCCTGCAGACGCTGATCTCGATGGCCACCTTACCGATCGTTCTCGTCCTGCTGCTCGGCTGGCTGTCGTGAACCGCGCCGCCTTCGTTGCTTGGGGTGCGCCTGCCCTTTTCGTCTTTCTCTGGAGCACCGGCTTCATCAGTGCGAAGCTCGGCCTGCCGCACGTCGAGCCGATGACTTTTCTGACCCTGCGCTTCGGGGTGGTGGCCGTCGGCTTTGCCGCTCTCTCGTTCTGGCTCCGTCTGCGCTGGCCGGCACCTCGGGCGATGCTGCACCAGATGACGGCGGGCCTGCTCCTGCACGGCGTCTATCTGGGCGGGGTGTTCGCCGCGATCGATCAGGGCGTCGAGGCGGGGGCCGCAGCCCTGATTGCCGGGCTGCAGCCGCTTCTGGTCGCGGCGGTGGCCGCCCCGCTGCTCGGCGAAACCGTCGGCTGGCGCCAGTGGCTCGGCCTGCTGCTCGGGATTCTCGGGGTCGGCCTCGTGGTCGCGGAAAAGCTCGAGGGCGGCATGGGCACCGCCGTCGGTGTGCTCTTTGCCGTCGGGGCACTGCTCGGCATCACGCTCGGCACCCTCTATCAGAAGCGCTTCGCGCAAGGGGTCGACATCCGCATCGGCAATGTCTTCCAGTTCGCTGCCGCCGGTCTCGCCACTGGTCTCGCCGCCCTCGCTTTCGAGACTCGCGCGATCGATTGGCAACCGGCCTTCGTCACCGCCCTGCTCTGGTCGATCATCGTCCTTTCCTTCGGCGCCGTCTCGCTGCTGCTCTGGCTGATCGCCGAGGGGGCGGCGTCGCGGGTCTCGTCGCTCTTCTTCCTCGTGCCGCCTTCGACGGCCCTGCTGGCTTGGCTGCTCTTCGACGAGCGGCTGCCACCTCTGGCGATGGTCGGCATGGCGGTGGCGGTGCTCGGCGTAGCGCTGGTCAACCTGCCCGCCGCTCGCGCCAGCCCACATAGAGGCCGGCCCCGGCGATGATCAGAATGCCGGCCCAGGTGAAGCCGTCCGGCAGGTCGCCGAACCAGAGATAGCCGATCAGGACGGCCATCAGGATCTCGGCGTAGCCCAGGGGCGAGAGCACCGCCGCCGGGGCCATTTCGAAGGCACGGATGATGCACTGATGCGCCATCGCGCCCAGAAGCCCGATCAGCAAGAGCCCGAGCCAATCGGCCCAGGCCATGGGCACGAACACGAAGGGGACGACGAGGCTGGTGGCGACGACGCCGATCGCCGCCACCCAGCCGAGCGTGACGAGCGGCGGGGTTCGGCCGCGCAGCTTGCGGGTCAACAGGATATAGACCGCAAAGGCGAAGCCGATGCCGAGCCCGAAAACCGAGGCGGGCTGAAAGACGCCGAGCCCCGGGCGGATGATGACCAGCGCCCCGATGAACCCCAGCGCCACCGCCGCACAGCGCCGCCAGCCGACACTCTCGCCCAGCACGAAGGGGGCGAGGGCAGTGACGATCAAGGGGTACATGAAGGCCAGCGCCACCGTGTCCGCCAGCGGCAGAAACGTGAGCGTCAAGAAGAAGAGAAAGGTGGCCGAGACCTGCGCCAGCCCGCGCACCAACTGCAACCCCGGCTGCGGGATGGCCAAGAGCTGGTCGCGGTAGCGCCAGAAGAGCTGCGGCACGATGCAGGCGAGGGTGAAGACGTAGCGCCCCCAGGTCACCTGCATCACCGGGTAGCGCTCGGTCAATTCCTTGGCGATGGCGTCCATGATCGGCAACAGTGACACCGCCAGGAGCATGAGCAGCATGCCGTGGCGGGTCGCCTTCTGCTGCAACTCCAAAGCCACGGCCAACAGCGCTCCCTCCCCTCGCCGATGCTCGTCGTTGCGGCGCCACCACGGTGCTGGCATAGTGCCCGTGGTGGTTCCTCGTATGGTCCTAATACCGGATCATCGGGGTGAAAAGGGAACCCGGTGCGTCGTTCTCGCCGAGCGAGGCGACAAGGCCGGGGCTGCCCCCGCAACTGTAGGCGGCGAGCCGTCGATCAACGAGCGCCACTGGGCCGCGTGCGCCCGGGAAGGCCGATCGAGGCGTCGAGCCGTGAGCCAGGAGACCTGCCACCGCCGTTCACCCCCAAAAACCGGGGCGGGGTGCCTCCGGGAAAGGTCGATCGTCATGCTCACATCCGAACGCTGCGCCGCCCTCGTCCTCAGCCTCGAGGCGTGCGACCCCAAGCGGCTGATCCGTGACGCCCTGGCCGGCGCCGAGAGCGACCCGACCTGGTCGGCGCACGAGCTCTACCTCGCTTGGCTGCTCGACCTGCCGGTCGAGATCGATGCGGCCCATGCCGCGGCCCTGCTGCTCAGCCGGACCCGGCCGCCAGCGGCCACCGACCGACCGGCACAGGATCTTCTGGCGCTGCTGCGCACCACCAGCGACTACCCGCGTGAGCGGCTCGAGCCCGCCACCATCACCCGCTCACAGCTGCACTAGGAGCCACACCCATGGCCATCACCCGCAGCCGGAAGATCCCGGCGACCATCGTCACCGGCTTTCTCGGCGCCGGCAAGACCAGCCTGATCCGCCATCTCCTCGGCAATGCCCGGGGCCGGCGGATCGCGCTGATCATCAACGAATTCGGCGATCAGGGTGTCGACCGCGAAATCATCCGTGCCTGTGGGATCGAGGGCTGCCGCGACGAGGACGTGGTCGAGCTCGCCAATGGCTGCATCTGCTGCACCGTCGCCGACGACTTCCTGCCGACCATGCAAAAGATCCTCGATCGCCCGGAGCCGGTCGATCACATCGTCATCGAGACCTCGGGGCTGGCCTTGCCGAAACCGCTGGTCAAGGCGTTCACCTGGCCTGCGGTGCGGAACGCCGTCACGGTCGACGGGGTGGTTGCCGTGATCGACGCGGAAGCGACCGCGGTCGGCCTTTTCGCCAGCGATCCCGCCGCCGTCGCCGCCGCGCGTGCTGCCGATCCGAGCCTCGACCACGACAGCCCCTTGGCAGAGTTGTTCGAGGAGCAGGTCGCCTGCGCCGACATGGTCGTGCTCAACAAATGTGATCGGGTCGACGACGCCGGCAAGGCCCGGGCCCGTGAGCAGGTCACGGCCGACCTTCGCCCGGGCGTGCGGATCGTCGAAGCCGAGCACGGCAGGCTCGATCCGCTGGTCCTGCTCGGCCTCGATGCCGCCGCCGAGGACGATCTCGACAGCCGCCGCTCGCATCACGACGACGGCAGTGAGCACGACCACGACGACTTTCAGAGCTTCGTTGTCGAACTGCCCGCCATCGCGCGTCCGGCCGAAATCGAGGCGCGCATCGCGGCCGTCGCCCGGCTGCATCCGGTGCTCCGGGTCAAGGGCTTTCTCGCCGTGGAGGGCAAACCGCTGCGTCTCGCCGTGCAAGCCGTCGGGGCGCGCATCGAGTGCTATTTCGATCGCCCGTGGGCACCCGACGAGCCGCGCCTGGGTGCGCTCGTGGTGATCGGTCTCGACGGTCTCGACGAGGCGGTGATCCGCGCCGGTCTCGCCGGCGAAACCGCGAGCGCTGCCGCCTGAAACTAGGGCGCTTTGCCGCCCGGGCGGCCGCGCATGCCGAGACCCACGGCGACCAGAGCGTCGGGGTCGAGTTGCCGCGGCTGGCCGGCCGGGGCGGCAGCGGGTGCCGGCGTCGGCGTGCGTTCCACCGCCACGGCGCGGCGCTGTGCCGGTTCGACGCTCGGCGTGGCGTCCGGCTGTGCCACCGCCGATTTCAAGGCAACGGCGCCGAGCCGCTCGGCATCCAGCGGCCGGGGTCCCGTCGTCGCCTGCCCCGAATACGCCGGTTCCGGTCGCGCCAGGGGCACCAGCCGTGCTGGCCGTGGCTCCGGCACCAGAAGCACCGGTCGCGCTCGCGGCCGGATGTCCACCACCGCCGGCTCGAATGCCGGTGTGCGTAAAGGCATCGGCGCCGGGCGGGGCGGCACTGCGTCGCGGTCACCGGCGCGGATGGCGAAGCCCTGGAGATCCGTCGGCGACAGCAATCGTGGCCCCGCATCGGCCTCGGCCTGCCCGGCCGCAACGATCGAGGCGAAGGCCAGGACCAAGCCGCCCGGCAACAGGTTCGCGCGCCGCATTCACACCTCGCCCGAATAGTCGCTCGATGTTGGCAGGCTTCGGTCGGCCGCGGCAAGGTTCGACACCTCCTTCGCGCTGCCGCCCGCTATGCCCGATGCCGCTTTCCGTTTAGCATGTCCGACGGTGACGACCTCGAAAGACGTGGGGAAGATGATCTTCCCCACACCCCAACTCAATTCTGAGGAAGAAGGGGCGTGCGGGCAATCCTTTCCCCGACATCTTCGGTACCTTCATTCAGATTCCCACTTCGACGGCGGCGTTGACCATAACCGCTTGATCGCCGATGCCGTTGTCGGTCATCAGCCCGCCCTGGACCACCTCGATGCTGATGGTGCCGACCGGAAATACCGCGCGCACCTGGTCGAGATCGAGCTCGGCCCCAGTGTCCGGCACGGCCAGCCGGACGTTGACCTGCAGCTTCTCGGGTGCACCGTCGGTCAGGAGCGGCACCGAGGGAATGAGGTTCCGGCCGATGGCATCCCGAACGGCGCGGATTGCCGCCTTGGTCATGCTCTGGCCGCGGAGATCGACCCCGGTGCCGAGCTCGATGAAGTAGATCTGTCGCATATTGCACCTGTCGCACGAGAAAGCCGCAGGGATGGTCGGGCCTGGTCATGGAGTGGCTTAGCACGAGCGGCACCAGCCTGCCGAGCACGGCGAGGTGCGCGGTCCGAGATCAGCGCATTGCGTCGCGGGCCGAAGAGCCGAGGCCGATGGGCCCGCCATGGTGTAGCCGACTACCGATGTGTACTCGGGTGCACCGAAACGCTGGTCGATCGGCGGTCAGCGCAGCGACGAGCACGTCGCGCCCGGGCACAGCCTCGTCTTTCTCGTAGTGAACCGACCCTTGGTTCGCTCAGCTCGCTGTCATGGTGTCGCGGGTTCGGCAACGGGCGTCTCTTTCTGAGCACCATTAATCATTCTTTGAGGTTTTCGGTGCAGGATCGCGCCATCACAGTCGATCGAGTACACGTCTCTCATGCTCGCGATGCTCGCTGACTTCGCCCGTCGGTTCTGGCCCCGGCCGCTTTTGGCGGGCATGGCGGTCATGACCGCCACCCCGTTCTTGGGCGCGCACAGCACGCTCGCCGATTTCGTCAGCCAGTTCTTGATCCAGGCCCTGGGCGGTACACTGCTCCTCGTGCTGCTCTTCGTCGTGACGCGACACTGGCGCTCGGCGGGTCTTGCCTGCGCCGCGCTCGCTCTGCAGTGCGCGCTGCTGCAGCCGTCGCTGTTTCCGGCCCGCGCGGCGTCGAGCGTGCCGGCATCGGTCGGGGTGCTGTTCAGCAACGTGTATTGGAACAACGAGCGGCTCGACGAGTTGGCTGCCGAGATCGTTCGGCTCGACACCGACATCGTCGTGCTCGCCGAGATCGACGAGCGTACCGAAGTGCTGCTCGATGATCTGGCCGAAACCTATCCGTTCCGGGTCGACTGCCTCGCGCATTGGTCCTGCGACAGTGCCATCCTCTCCCGCCTGCCGATCCTGACGGATCTGAGTGATTGGCGCGGCGACCGGTGGATCGCGACGAGTGCGGCTCGCTTCGCCACGCCCTTGGGTCCGCTGGTGGTTGCCGGCGTCCATCTCGACCAGCCGCTGCCGCCACAACGCCTCTGGCGGCAAGAACGGCAGGTGGCGGGCTTGGTCGACATGCTGGCGCCGATCGACGACCCGCTGCTCTTGGTCGGCGATTTCAATGCCTCACCCTGGGCACGCGTCATGCAGAGACTCGCGGCGACGAGCGGGCTGGACATCGCCTGGGGCATCGAGGGTACGTGGCCTTCGACCCTGCCCTGGCCGATGCGCATCGCGATCGACCACGCACTCACCGGCCGTGGTCTGGCGCTGCTGCATCGGGAGGTGGTGCGCTTGCCCGGGAGCGACCACAAGGCGCTCGAGCTGCGCGTCGGCCTTTCGGAGCAGCACCTCGCAGCCCTCGCTGTTGCCGAGTAGGGCCGCGGCACCGGCCGGAGGCGGTGGCGGTGATGCTCAGCGCGACCGCTGCGCGCGTCAGCTGGTGTCGGCGACCGTCAACCCTGGCGCAGGACGCAATGCTCCTTGGATCGACAGATGGTGCCGTTCGGCACGTAGGTCTGGCAATGCGGGCATTCGTAGAGCGTCTCGGCGGCTTTCGGCGTCTTCGATCGCCGCGGCTTCGGCGCCCTGACGTAGTCGTCGGGATCGCTGATCTTGTTGCGGATCGCCTCCATGAGCCGCCAGCCCTTCCAGACCGCTACGATCACGAGAATGGTGAAGATGATCTTGGAAAGAGAGAAACCGAACATGGCTCCAACGGCGCTTGGCAGGAGACGATAGCAGGCGGTCCTTGCTGGTGCACCGCACTGGACATGACTTGGCGCCTGCGGCTGTCGCTTGCAAGCGCGACGGTTTGCAGCCGCGAAGCGCGCCGACACGCTGCTGGATAAATCGGGCCGACTGCGACAGGGAACGCCGACGAGCGGCGGTGAGGCGGCGTGAGGCGCCGTCTTCTCGTCGCACGAGCGAGCGGGCGCGGCGCCGAGGATGCTGCGGGACAGCCCGTCGGTCGTTCGCTGCGTCACCGATGGTCGACGCATGGAGTACGGGATACGCGTCGACACGACGGGCACTCCTCGTTGCCGACAGCTTGCAGCCTCGTGCCGGTGTCGGCTTCGGCCGATGCCCGAAGCGCCTGTGTCGCCTCGATGTGCCGCCTCGATGTGCCGCCTCGAAAGGCGCGATCGCCGCGACCGAGGCGGCCTCTTCGGGTATGGTCGTGTTCCGACACTCGATGGAGGTGTCCGCGACGACGAGGGAGGCGCACGGCGATCGTTGCCGACGCCGACCGCCCGATCCGATTGCGCCTGCTGCTGCGCTGCTTCGATCGCCGCCAGCTCTTCGTCTCGGCGATGTACCGAACCGCTTGCCGAACGCGGCTGCCAGCAAGCCCCGGCGGCGAAGTCCGGCACCGCCCCCGACGAGAAAGTCTCGGGAAATCGACGCATCCGGCTGCTTCGAGACTGTTGTCCGAGCGGGCGTCGATAAGCCGCCTCGAGCGGCGTTGCAGCTCGGGGTCCATCTCTTCGGACAACCGCCGAAGGCCGGCAACGGCAAGGCGAACCTCAGAGGAACGCTTTGCGCTTCGGTGTTCGGTTTCATGTCGCAACAGATCCACGACCGCTTTCGATCGAGCGCGTCGACGCCGACAACGGCACAAGCTGACGCTTGCCCTGTACCCCATCGATCACGCTCGGTCATCCGTGCCTGCACGCTTCGGCAAATCGTCGCGCAAAGAAAACCCCGGGTCGCAGGGCAGCGGTTCGCCGCCGGTTCGACCGGTTACACCTGCGATCGCCGATCGATATCGTCGGCGATCAGGGTTCTCGGGCAGGGTGAGGTCGGTCATGGCGTATTACGAGTTTCAAGCGGTATCGGTGGATCCCGCCGATTCGGTCGGCGCCGTCGATCCCAAGATGGCCGTCGTCAATCTGGGCCAAGGCTTTTCGATCGAGACGACCCCGAAACAGGCGCAGAAGGTGGACAGCTTCGCTGCCGTCCTGCCACGCGGCAGCCGGGTGTTCATCGCTTTCATCCCGGGCGAGCAGCCCGCCGCCATCGTCGCTCTCGCCGAGCGCCTGGTGAACGAAGGCATGACGCCCGTGCCGCACATGCCGGCCCGCAATCTCCCTACCCTCGCGGCGTTCGAGCGCTATGCCCGTGCCCTCCACGACGCGGGGGCCCGTCAGGCGTTGCTGCTCGCCGGGGGTGCCAACGAGCCCGCCGGCGAGCTGGACAGCTCCCTGCAGCTGCTCGACAGCGGCGTGATGGAAGGGCTCGGCTTCGAGCAGCTCTTCGTCGCCGGCCATCCCGAGGGCAGCCCGGATATCCGCCCTGCCGAGCTCGCCCGAGCCCTGGCCGCCAAGAACGCCTATGCGGCACGCACCGGCATCCCGCTCACCATCGTCACCCAGTTCGGCTTCGACGGGGCGGGCATGCTCGCCTGGGCCAAGGCGATCGGCGATGCCGGCAACCGGCTGCCGATCCGCATCGGCATCGCCGGCCCGGCGTCGCTCACCAGCTTGATGAAGTACGCCAAGATGTGCGGCGTCAACGCGTCGATGGGGATCCTCGCCAAGAGCGGCGGCAAGCTCTTGCAACTGGTGGGCCAGGCGACGCCGGACGGGCTCATTATCGACCTCGCCAGCCGCCGCGCCGGCTGGGCCGGGCTGATCCGCGACATCCACTTCTACCCGTTCGGTGGCTTCGCCAAGACCGCCGAATGGGCGAGCAGCGTCGCCAATGGCGCTTTCACCCTGCACCGTGACGGCCGGGGCTTCACGGTTCAGGGATGAGAAAATGCGGGGAGGCAATGCCTCCCCACGCCCCTCCGTCCCTTTGCGTCGGTGACCGTTCGAGACGTCAGTGCCAGTAGCCACAGGCTTGTTGGTTGCGGTGGGTGCAGGGAGGATCATCTTCCCTGCATGTCTCGTTTCAGCGGCCTGCTGTCATCGTGCTGACATCTTGCTGTGGCCTGATCGTCGGCGGTGATTGGCAGCGATGGAGACGAGTATGCCGAAACTGACCATCGACGTTCTCGCCCGGCGCCGGTTCCTGCGCGCCGTGCCGGCGGCTTGTGTCGCGGCGGCAGGCGGGACGGTGGCAACGCGTGCGGCGGTGACTGCCGCGGCCGAGATCGATTGCTTCGCCTACCCTCCGGACCCGGCCTGCTGGGCCGACGACCCGCGGCTCGCCAAGGTCTGGGTCTGTGGGCAAACCGATTGCCCGGGCTACTACTACGACCCGCTGCGCGGCGAGCACACGCAGAACATCCCGCCCGGCACGGCATTCGAGGACCTGCCGGACGACTTCTATTGCCCGGCCTGCGGCGCCGAAAAATCCTTCTTCCGGCTGGCTCGCGACCGGTCTGTCGCTCTCGGCTGACAGCAGCGCGCGACGGTCCCCGCCGAAAGTGAAACGCCCCGTCCTCGGACGGGGCGTTTCTCGTCGTTCGTGGTCGGGCGGTCAGGCGCCGATCACGCCACCGTCCTCGCGGGTGATGACGATCGTCGCCGAGCGCGGCGGGATCGCGGCGTCACCGTCCGGCCAGGTGGAGCCCATATCGCCGGCGGCGAACTGCTCGGCCGTGGCGTGGCCCCCCGGATGCTGGAAGTTGACGAACATGGTGCGCTTGTCCGGCGTGGCGATCACGCCGGTGCACTCCTGCCCCCAGGGGCCGGTCAGGAAGCGGCGGATGTCACCGGTCCGCGGGTCGGCGGCCAGCATCCCGTTCATCCCGAAATCCTCGAGCGGACCGGTATAGTCGGGACCGAGATCGCCCATGTCGGTCTGGATCCAGAGCCGCGAGTCGTCGTCGCACCAGATGCCGTCCGGGCAGGCGAACATGCTGTCCGCGTCCAGCGCCGCACCCTCGAAGGTGGCCGACTGCTGCGGGGTACCCGCGATCACGAAGAGATCCCACTCGAAGCGGGCGCGGGTATGATCGCCGTTCTCGTAGCGCCAGCGGACGATCTGACCGAAATTGTTCTGCGCCCGCGGGTTGACGGCATCGACCTGCGCCTGGGAGCGGCGCGAGTTGTTGGTCAGGGTGAAGTACACCTCCCCCGAGTTCGGATCGACCGTGCCCCATTCGGGGCGGTCCATCTTGGTGGCCCCGACGAGGTCGGCGGCAAGCCGCGTGTTGACCAGGATATCGGCGAGATCGGCGAAGCCGTTGGCCGGCGTCAGGCCGTTGCGGCCCGGCACCAGCGCGATCCACTCGCCGGTGCCGTCCTCGTTGAACTTGGCCACATAGAGCGTGCCGGTGTCGAGAACGGAGCCGTCGGTCTCGCCGGGGCGATAGGCGTCGGCCGAGACGAACTTGTAGATGTACTCGAAGCGCGCGTCGTCGCCCGAGTAGCAGACCACGGGCGCCCCCTCGACGGCCGGGGCGAACACCACGCCCTCGTGCGCGAAGCGGCCGAGATGGGTGCGCTTGACCGGTGCCGCGTCCGGGGCGAACGGGTCGATCTCGACCATGTAGCCGTAGCAGTTGGGCTCGTTGCGGTAATCCTCGGTGGCCGAGGCGCCGATCGCCGAGGCGTTGAAGCGGACGAACTCGTCGGCCCCGGACTTGGCCAGATGCCAGCCGTAGCGGCCGCCCTGCGGGTTGCTCGAGACGCCGTAGCGGGCGTGCTCGCGCGGCAGGTCCGGCTTCTGGTCGATCGTGTCGGTGTTGGCGAAGTAGCCGGCCCAATTCTCCTCGGCCGCGAGGTAGGTGTTCCAGGGGGTCACGCCGTGCGCGCAATTGTTGACCGTGCCACGCGTCTGCGTGCCGTCGGGGCTGTACTTGGTGCGGACGTGGTGCGAGCCGCGCACCGGGCCGCTGATCTCGATCGGCGTGCCGGCCGTGATGCGCCGATTGTGCGGGTCGGCGACGATGGCCCAGTTGCCATCCTCCTGCTTCGCGGTCCGGTAGATCGAGATGCCGTGGGCGTTGATCTCGGCCAGCACCTCGTCGTCGTCACGCTTGCCGTCGTCATCGTAGACCACGTCGCGGTTGCTCAGCGCCATGCCTTTCCATTTTTCGGCATGCATGAAGCGCGGCTCGATGTATTCGTGGTTGACCACCAGGAGGCCGTCCTCGGACGAGCCGTCGATCGGGAAGTAGTGCATGCCGTCATGATGCTGACCGATCTGCATGCCCTGCTCGGCACCGCTCTGCGCGCCGGGCTTCCAGGCCGGCATGTCGCCGCTGATCGGCTCGCCCCAGGCACCCAGCACCTGGACCTTGTAGCCCTCCGGTACGACGACGTTGTCATCGAAGCTGACCGGCACCGCCTTGAAACCGAGGAGGCTCTGCGCCGCGGCCGACTGCGCCAAGGCACCCCTGCCCGAGAGTGCCGAACCGAAGAGCCCGGTCGAGAGTGCGGCTAGACCACCCATCAGGAAGCTGCGGCGTTTGATGTGGCCGTCCATCACCTCGTAGAAATTCGGATTCTTCGAGGTGTTGCAGGGCGGCTCGTCGCCGTGCTCGTAGCCACGGGCCTGCGTGTAGTCCGGATAATCGCGCTCGTAATCGCTCATTGGGCGTGCTCCGTTGGTTGTGGCGCCTCCGCGCCGAACAAAGTGCCCGGCGCCGGACTCAGAGCGGGACGAAGCGCGAGCCCGAAAGCCATGGTTCGCTCGGCCATGGCCGCCAGCCCAGCGTGACAGAAAAAGCCGACCGGCCGTCGAACCGGCCCACCCCTCGCGCGCCGCTTTGAATTGGAGGCGTTCTAACGACGGCGTTTGACCGTGATGTGACAAAAGGCTCAACGAATCCTGAAACCGTAGCGCGCGCTCATGATGAAGTCGGCGCCCGGGGCCGGTTGCTCGAAAACCGCCACGCCGTCGACGACGAAGGGCTCGCTGCGCAGCGGCGCCGTCAGCTGTTCCAGATGCGGCCGGAGAACGGCGGTGTCGGGCGCGGCGAGGCGCTCGGTCAGCGTCATGTGGAAGGCGAAATCGTCGAAAATGTAAGGGTAGCCGAAGCTCTGGAGCTGGAAGCGCTGCCGCTCGGAGAGCTCGGCGAGCGGCCGCCGGGCGATCTCGTCGGGTGTCGAGGGTGCACGAAAGGGCTCGAACCAGCGGACGCAATCGCCGGCGAGGTCGGCGAGCTCCGGGGCCGGCGCGGGCGGTACCAAGGCGAGGAAGCCGTCGAGATCGGCAAGGACCAGGGGCGGCAGGGTGAAGGCTCGACGAGCGTCGGCGAAGGCTTCCACCGCCTCGTGCAGGTCGCGGCGCGCGTAGCCCTCGATCAGCCGGAAAGGGGCTTTCAGCGTGCCGTGGAAGCCGTAGCGGCGCGGCGAGGCGGTGAGTGCGCGCAACCGCTCGGCCGGCATGCCGGCGACCACCGGCTGGGCAACGATTTCGCCGCTGTCGTGGTCACGGCCGAGCCAGCCGATACCGAAGCGCTCGAGCGCGCTCGCCTCGGGGGCGGCGTAGTAGACGGCGTAGCGGTGGGTCATCGGTGTGCTCTCAGGCGACCCGGCGGCCCTCGACCAGCACCTCACGGACGATCGGGCGCCCCCTGATCGGCTGGACGCGGACGAGATCGGCCCTGAGGCCGAGGGCGATGCGGCCGCGATCGGCAAGCCCGGCAACCGCCGCCGGGCGGCTGGTGACCATGCCGATCGCGGTCGCGAGATCGAGCTCGTAGGGTGCTTCGGTCAGGCGAAAGGCCCCTTTGAGCAGGCTCAAGGGGATGTAGTCGGAGGCGAGGAGATCGAGCAGGCCGCGGGCGACGAGGTCGCCCGCTGCGACATTGCCCGAATGCGAGCCGCCGCGCATCAGGTTGGGCGTGCCCATCAGCGTCGGCAGGCCGCGCTCGTGCGCGGTGCGCGCCGCGGCCAGCGTCGTCGGGAACTCGGTGAAGGCGGCACCGAGGGCCAGCGCGTCCGCGATATGCGCCGGGCTGGCGTCGTCGTGGGTGGCGAGCGGGATGGCGGCCGTGCGGGCTCGCTCGGCGAGCGCCCGCCGATTCTCGGGCCCGAGCTCGCGAGACGCGGTGACCAGCCGGTCGATATGCGCATCGGCGGCAGCCGCATCGCCGTCGAACATGCGCACCGACCGCTCGCGATAGCCGTCGAGGTCGGGGATCTGCCGGTCGCCCGGGGCGTGGTCCATGAGCGAGAGCAGGTGCACTGCGTGCCGGCTGGCATGGCTGTCGTACAAGGCGGCGATCGCCGGGTGCGTCACCTCGCAGCGCAGATGCAATCGATGGTCGACCCGCAACATGCCGTGGCGCCGCGCCTCGTCGAGACCGTCGAGCATCGGCTCGACCATCTCGGCCCGCATGTCCCAGCCGTCCGCGGCACCGATGGTCAGGCTGTCGTAGACGGTGGTGATGCCGGCGGCCGCGATCTGTCCGTCGTGCGCGATGGCGGCCGCCACGCCGTCCCAGGTGACCCCGCGGCGGGGCTGGAAGTGCTTTTCGAGATTGTCGGTGTGCAGGTCGACGAGGCCGGGGATCAGGTAGTCGCCGCCGAGGTCGACAGCCCCCTGTGCGGTACTGTCGCCCGCGTCGATGGCGGCGATGGTGCCGTCACGGACGACCAGCGTGCCGTCGAGCACCCGGTCCTCCAGCACGAGGCGCGCACCGGTCCAGACCGTCTCGGTCGCGATCGATGCGCGGTCACCTCGCAAGAACGGATCGAATGCCATGCCTCTGCCTGCGCGGAAGAATGAAGCGGGTGCGAAGGCGGACCTTCACCCGAGAACAACAACGACGCAGCACCGGGTCGGCGCCGGACGATCGGCACCTTTATGGCAGCAAGGCCGAGGGTCGGTAAACCATTCAGTCGGCGGCGCCGGTGACCTCGAGCACGGCCATCACCGCCTCGAGGCGGATCGCCGCCATCACTTCGTTGCCGTCGTCGCAGAACTGCTGCGCCTCCTCGAGCTGCGTGCGCAGCCGTTCCTGCTCCAGTCGGCCGAAAGCGTCGATCTTCTCGTCCAGCAGCGTCTCGACCTCGTCGATCTCCATATCGCAGATCCGCTCCTCCTGCGGCACTTCGGGATCGACCAGATCGTCGGTGCCGTCTTGCGCGCCGGCCGGTGGCACGAGGCAGAGGCCGAGGACGACGATGGCAGGCAGGGCTAGGCGCACGGAGGTCTCCCAAATCACAGATGAAACGCGCATTGACGCTGAACCTAAGGCCGACGGCGCACGATGCAAGCCGGACGGGGCGGCTCTGGGCTGTACCGGTCACTCGTCCGCCGGCTGGCCGCACGTGGATCTGCCGGTTGCTGCAGGGCCCGTCGCTCGGGTGTGGGCGGGCAGGCTCGGGCGAAGGCGATCGAGGAGAGCTCCGCGAGGCCGACGCGGATCGGGGTCGGCGAGCAGTCGACCGTCCAAGAGCCGCTCGTTCGCCTCGCGCGCGGCGCGCGCCTCGTCCGGATCGATGGCGATCGTGCCGAGGGCCGCGGCATCGAGACGAACCGGCTCGCCGGCGCCGGCGAGCGGTGGCCAGGCGACGACGAGGCCAGCCAGCAGAGCGCGGCCGTTCACGGGAACGTCGCCCGCGGGCCGATGCTGATGGTGCGGCGGATCTCGTCGGTCTTGAGGCCCAAGGCCATCGGCCGCTCGGTGTCGACGAGGACCGCCGTGTCGTAGAGCTCCTCGACGATGCCCTCGAGCCCGAGCCAGTGCGCGACATCGCCGGTGCGCAGGTCGACGACGACGAGCCCCGCGCGGGCGACGGCACCGTGCCGCGCCAGTGCCTGGTCGAGCGGCAGGCCGGCGAAGGTCTTGTTCTCGCGCGGTCGGGAGAGGCCGATGACCGCCCAACGATCGACCAGGGCGAGGCCCCGCGCGTAGCCCGGGCAGAAGGCGATCGGCTCGAAGCTGCCGCTCTGCGGATCGATCTGCCCGAACCGGCCGGTGCCGGAATCGAGGAGGTAGAGCCGCTCGCCGGCGCCTGCGTCGTGCAGGCGGGGGGAGTGCGGCATCGAGAGGCCGCCGGCGACGGTCTCGCCGGTTGCGACATCGAGGACGAGGCCACCGGCGACGCGGTGGTCGCGCCAGCCGTCGGCGGTGTCCGAGCGGGCGACGGCGGTGACGAAAGCCGGGCGGCCGGCGCGCATCGCCAGCCCGTTCAGGTGGCAACGATCCTCGGCCGCCAGCCGGCTGACGAAGGGCGGCTGCCAGAGCGGCCGGAAGCTCGTCTCGACAGCCGGAACGGCGAGACAGGAGAACAGGGTGTTGACGAAGACGGGCGTGCCGTCCTCGAGCACCGCCACGTCGTGGATGTCGATGTCGCCCGTGGTCCAGGCGAGTTGCGGCACGAACAGCCGGTCGTAGCCCTGATGCCGCTGGCCGTGGGCCAGCGCGTCATCGAAGCGCCAGAGCTGGAAGAGGGTGGAGAGATAGAGCTGCCGCCCAGCATCTGGCGTATCCTGCACGGCGAGGCCCATTGCCCGGTTGAAGGTGCGCTCGAAGACCGAGAGGCGGCCGTCCGGCTGCAGGCCCAGGAGGAAGAGCTTGCCGGTCTGGTAGGTGGTGAAGGCGAGACCGATCCGCGTCGCGGCGAGCCAAGCCGTGAAGTGCCGCGAGGCCCGGATCTCCAGCGCCGGGGCCGGCGAGCCGCTCATCGGCGCATCGCGGCTATTTCTGCCGCCAGTTGCCGTCGGCGCCGAGCACCCACTCGCCGGACGATGCACGGTTGACCAGCTTTTCTCCGGCGAGCTGCGCCACGGCCTCGACCGGCACCCCTTCCTCCTCGGCGATCCGGGCGTATTCCTGCCGGCGCTTGCGATTGATGTCGTCGGCGAGCGTACGGATCGCTTGCGGTGTATCGGCCTTGACGACGCCGAGATAGCCGTCGACGCGCTCGCCGAGCCAGCCGTCACGCTTGGCCGAGGCGAGATCCTGAGCGGCGGCTCGACGCGGCCGCCAGGCGGTCGGCGCTGCCGTCAGCGCGAGGCCGAGCGCAACGAAGGTGCGACGGGTGGTGCGGCACTGGGTCAAGGGGTCAGCCTCCGAACAGCTCCGGGTCGTCGAGCAGATCCTCGAGCTCGCGCTCGACGCGGACCCGGACCTCCTGCTCGATCTTGACGTTGAGGTTGATGACGATCGGGTCCTTGGGCGCTTCGAGCTGGACCCGGGGGTTGCAGCCGGCGGCGAGGATCGCGATCCCGAAAAGCGTCAGAAGTGCCGACAGCCGCTCAATTCCGGTCGGCCTCGATCGCCCGGCGAACGGCTTCCGGCAGCCCCAGGACGTCCCGCCCGGCGAGTGCCAGCGGCAGGATCGGGGCTTCGAGGTTGACGTTGAGCTCAATGGGGTGGCCCTCGTAAAGCTCGGGATTGGCACCGCTGAGTTGCAGCTGCACGGTCAGTTCGTCGTCGAGATACCCGTTCACAGTAGCGCGCAGGCTCTCGTAGCGAAAGTCGGCCAAGGCGGCGAACAAGAGGTCGACCCCCTGCCCTTGCCCGGCGAGCACGTCCGGCGGCCGATCGGCGCGGTAGCGCAGCACCCCCCGGCCCCGGGCGTCGACCACGGTGTCGTCGAGGTACAATCGGCCGTTCTCTTCGACGGAGAAGCGAAAGTCGGCATCGATGGTTCCCTCGGCACCGAGATCGGCGATCTCCAGGCCGTCGACGAGCGGGGCGAGCCGCATCCCCTCGATGCGCAACAGCTGCGGCTCGGCCGTCCGCGGCGGCCACGGCCGATCGAGCTCGATCCGCCCGTCGACGGGACCGAGCGGCCCGTAGTCGGTCGTCATGTGCAGAGCCTCGATCTCGAGCAGCAGCGGTCCGTCGGGCCAAGCCAGTGCCACGCGCAGGGTGCCGTCCACATCATCGGCGAACATTCCGGCCGGCGGCCAGAGGGCAGCGGGCTGCAGGCCGGCCGGAGCGAACTGCACGGGCTCGCTGCGCACGTCCAGCCGCGGCGCCTCGCCGCCGAGCCCGCCGGCATCGAAGCGGAACACCAGATCCCCAGGTCCGCTCGCCAGCACGCCGGTGAGCGTCCAGCCTGCCGCATCACGGGCGAGGCGGGCCGAGGCCCAGAGCGGCACCATCTCGGCCGGCCCCTGGAGCCGATCGATGCTGATCGCGACGGGTCCTGTGGGCGGCAAGCCGATCTCCAGCCCCTGCACGGCGATCCGCTGCGTGTCGTAGACGAGTTCGACCCGCGCCACGCGGATGGTCTCCGGCAGCAAGGCCGCCTCGACCGGTGCCGGCGCCGGGATTGCCGAGACGGCCAGCGCCGTCAGCCCGAGCCACCAACCCGGGCGGTCTCGCCGTCGCGCCGCTCGGCAGCCGGCACGACGGAGCGCGCAGCGTTCCGGCGACATGCCGCCGGACGGAACCGGTCGCGACTATTCGACCAGCAGCGCGATGATCTCGATGATGGTGACGTCGACCTGGTCGCCGGCTTCGAGCGTCGCGACGAAGTCTTGCATATCGGCGCTCTCGACCACGACTTCGCGCTGGACACCCGACTGGCCGGTAAAGGTGACGATGTTGGTTTCCGGATCGTAGGCGTCGAAGGTGACCGTCGAGGTCAGCTCGCGCAGCGAGGCCCCGGCCGGGCGCTCGCCCTCCTCCGCACGGATCAGCGCCTCGGTCGTGTCGGTCGGCACCGGCGTCTCGCCGGGCGGCATCAAGCTCGCGGCAATGCCCCCGTAGAACGCGAGCGAGACCGTATCGCCGACCTCGACCTCGGGCAGGTTGCGGACTTCCTCGGGGGCGACGACGGTCAGGAATTCCCCATCGCCGAACTCGAGCAGCACCTGCCGGGTGTCGAGGTCGACTTCGTGGACGAGTGCGGAGGCCGTGGCGACTTGCTCGACGAAAGCACCCTGCGCTTCTGCCGGCGTCGTCCAGGGGCCGACGAGGGCCGCGGCGAGGGCGGTTGCGAGCAGAGCATTGGCGAGGCGTGACATGAAACTTTCCTCTGTACAGCGGCCCGGCGGTGGGCCGGATCTTCGGGCCGGAGACGGCGCCGTGTTCCGTTCCGCCGGGTTTCCTGCACCGAAGCCCGATCGGACGCAATGGTCTCTTTGCTTGCACCAGATGATGATCGGGGTCGCAGCAGATGGTGATCGGCCGCGCGTCGCCGGGTTCGACGTCGCCTCAGCCGCGGTTCGCGCGGTGCATCTCGGGATGCAGGCTGGCACCCAGGACATGCGCATTGGAACCGATAACGTGCGAGCTGGCGCCGACGATCAGCGGGTCCGGCGGGTGCACCAGCTTCGTGTTCTTGTCCGGGTACGGCAGGCTGTGCAGGAAGTGGCGCATCGCCTCCAGTCGGGCGCGTTTCTTGTCGTCCGACTTGACGATCGTCCAGGGCGAATCGGCGGTGTCGGTGTAGAAGAACATCGCCTCCTTGGCCTCGGTGTAGTCGTCCCATTTGTCGACCGAGGCGCGGTCCATCGGTGACAGCTTCCACTGCTTGAGCGGATCCACCTGGCGCGAATTGAAGCGCCGCAGCTGCTCCTCGCGCGTCACCGAAAACCAGTACTTGAAGAGCCAGGTCCCGGTGCGCACCAGCATCCGTTCGAACTCGGGGCATTGGCGCATGAACTCGAGATAGTCCTGCGGCTTGCAGAAGCCCATCACCCGCTCGACCCCGGCCCGGTTGTACCAGGAGCGGTCGAAGAAGACGATCTCGCCGCCGGCCGGCAGATGGGCGACATAGCGCTGGAAGTACCACTGCGACTGCTCGCGCTCGGAGGGTTTCTCGAGCGCCACCACCCGTGCGCCGCGCGGGTTCAGATGCTCCATGAAGCGCTTGATCGTCCCGCCCTTGCCGGCGGCGTCGCGGCCTTCGAACAGCACGATGACCTTTTGCCCGCTGTCCTTGATCCAGTTCTGCGCCTTCAAGAGCTCGGCCTGCAGGCGCAGCTTGTGCGCCTCGTAGCTGCGCCGCGCCATCCGGCTGGCGTAGGGGTATTCGCCGGTCTCAAACAGGCGGCGGACGATGCCCGGATCGCGCTTCATCTCGGCGAGCTGGTGGCGCAGTTCGGCCGCATGCTTGCGCTTCACCCGCCCGTTGGACTGGGCGAGCGACTTGACCGCCGCTTCCAGACCGCTTTCGGCCTCGGCCGGTTTGTCGAGCGGTTCGGCGAGGTTGCCCTCGGTGTCCGGTTCGAGCCAGGTCGTCTGGTCCTCTGCCATGCCGTCCACCTCGCTACTGTCTGTGGAATGGTTGCGCGACCGGGGCAGGCGAAGAGTACTCGCCGGTCGAGCGAAGATCAACCAACGGTGCGACGTCAGCCGCGGATGCGCTTGTTCGCAGGGTCGTAGAAGGGTGCGAGCGACGCCGTCGCGGCGCACCGTTCCCAGCCGACCTCGATCGAGAACGCGGCGGACGCCAGCCAATCGAGTGTCACCCCGCCCGCTCGGCGGACGTAACCCATGCCGAGCGAGGCATCGATGCGGTGCCCGTACATGCCCGACGTGATCGCCCCCACGAGCTCGCCGTCTGCGCGGATCGGCTCGTCGTGATGCAGCGATCGACCCGCATCCTCGAGCCGGAAGTGGACGAGCCGGCGGGCCGGCGGCCCGGCCTCGCGCTGTCGCAGAAGTGCTTCGCGGCCGATGAAATCCGGCTTGTCCCAAGCGACGGCGAAACCGAGCCCGGCCTCGAGGGGCGTGTCCGCGACCCCGATATCGTGCCCGTAGTGGCGATAGCCCTTCTCCATGCGACAGGCGTTCATCGCATGATAACCGGCTGGCCCGAGCCCGAAATCGGCACCGACCTCGTGCAGGACATCGAAAACGTGCAGGGCGAACTCGGCCGGGACGTAGAGCTCCCAGCCGAGTTCGCCCACATAGGTGATCCGACTGGCGCGGACCGGCGCATAGCCGATCTCCAGCATCCGCGAGGTGGCAAAAGGAAAGTGCGCGTCGTCGAGGCGCTCGCCGCTGACGGCCTCCAGCAAGGCGCGGCTGTTCGGCCCCATCAGGCCGAGCATCGGCAGGCCCGAGGTCACGTCGATCGCGGCGCAATGGGCATCGTCGGGGATCTGGGCGCAAAGCCAAGCCATGTCGCGGGTCTGCCCGGCGGCCGTGGTCACGACCAGGAACTCGGTTTCACTCGTGCGCGTAACCGTCAGATCAGCCTCGATTCCGCCACGTTCGTCGAGCCACTGGGTGTAGACCACGCGGCCCACGGGGACGTCGATCTGGTTCGCCGAGACGCGGTTCAGGACGGCCAGCGCGTCCCTGCCGGTCACCAGATATTTCGCAAAGCAGGACTGGTCGAACACGACTACCGCGTCGCGCACCCGCCGGCATTCCGCACCGGTGTGCGCGAACCAGTTCTGCCGGCCCCAGGAATAGCGGTAGGCGCGCTCGACCCCCGGCGGGGCGAACCAGCCCGGCCGTTCCCAGCCCGATTGCTCGGCCATCACCGCCCGCTGGGCGAGCAGCCGATCATGGAACGGCGAGCGTCGCACGCCTCTGGCTGTCGCATACTGCCGCCAAGGCCAGTGCATGGCGTAGAGGAGCCCGAGGGTTTCCGTCGTGCGATCGCGAAGATAGCGGCGATTGCTCTGGAAGGGCTGCAGCCGACGGATGTCGACATCGAGAAGATCGGCCGGCATGTGCCGCTGGTCGATCCATTGGCTCAGCATCAGCCCGACCCCACCCGATGACTGGATGCCGATCGAGTTCATGCCGCAGGCGACGAAGAGATCCCGGACCTCCGCCGTCTCGCCGAGCAGATAGCGGTCGTCGGGGGTGAAGCTCTCGGGGCCGTTGAAGAAGGTCTGGATCCCGGCGGTGGCGAGTATCGGCAGGCGTCGGGTCGCGGCCTCGAGGATCGGCTCGAAATGGTCGAGATCGTCGGGCAGCGTGGCGAAGGCGAAGTCGTCCGGAATCCCGGCCATGCCCCAGGGCTTGGCTTCGGGCTCGAAAGCACCGAGCAGAAGTTTGCCCGCATCCTCTTTCACATAGGCCGATTCGTCCGGCACGCGCAGCACCGGCAGGTCGCGCGGCAGACCAGCGATCGGCTCGGTCACGATGTAGAAGTGCTCGGCCGCGTGCAGCGGCAGCGAGACGCCGATCCTCCGGCCGAGTTCGGCCGACCACATGCCGGCCGCGATCACCGTGCTCCGGGCTCGCACCGGCCCCTCGGCGGTGATCACGCCCACCGCCCTGCCCTGTTCGACCAGGATGTCGGTGACGGCGATCCCCTCGCGGATTCTTGCGCCGGCCTGCCGCGCACCCTTGGCATAGGCCATGGTGACATTGGTCGGATCGGCCTGACCGTCTTTCGGCAAAAAGATGCCGCCGACGAGACCACTCGTTGCCAGAAGCGGATAGCGCGCCTCGATTTCGGCGGGGGTGAGCACGTCGACCTCGAGGCCGAAGCTTTTCGCCATGGAGGCGCCGCGGCGCTGCTCCTCGAAGCGCTCTTCATTGGTGGCGACACTGATCGAGCCGTTCTGCTTGAACCCGGTCGAGAGCCCCGTCTCCTCTTCGAGCTGAAACAGCAACTCGGAGGTGTACTTGGCGAGCTCGGTCATCTGCCGGGATGCCCTGAGCTGGCCGATCAGTCCTGCGGCATGCCAAGTGGTGCCCGAGGTCAGCTGCTGCCGCTCGAGGACCAGCACGTCGGTGATGCCGCGTTTGGTCAGGTGGTAGGCGATCGAGCAGCCGATCACGCCGCCGCCGATGATCACGACGTCGACCGACGCCGGCAGTTGCTCGCTCATGACCCTCTTTCGCGCAGCCCCTCCACTGTTCTTAGGCGCTCTCTGCAACCGGTCGCAAGCCGGGCTCACGGGCGAACACGGCTGCGCGACCATGCCTTCGTCGGCGGCGTCCGCATCGCCACCTCTCGCTCGTCCGCAAACGGGCAGACGTCACCAACAGGAGGACACCACCATGGCCGGCGACTATCGTATGAGCCTCGATTCGATCACGCTGGAGAACGCCAGCGGGCGCCATCGCGAGGTGCTCGAGAAGGCCGAGGCTGCTGTCGGCTTCGTTCCCAACATGTATGCCAACATGGTCAACCAGCCGGCACTTCTGGAGACCTATCTCGACGGGTATGCGCGATTCCGCAACGCGGCCGGCTTCACCCCGGCCGAGCAGGAAGTGGTCTTTCTTGCGATCAGCCGGGCCAATGCGTGTGACTATTGCATGGCGGCGCACAGCATGCTGGCGCTGAACAAATCGGGCCTGTCGGCAGAGGCGACCGAGGCCCTGCGCAACGACCAGCCGATTCCCGATGCGAAGCTCGAGGCGCTCGCCCGATTCACCCGCACCCTGATCGACAAGCGCGGCTTCATCGGCAAGGAAGACGCCGAGGCGTTCCAGGCGGCAGGCTACACTGAAAAGCACATTCTGGGTGTGGTCTTGGCCCTCTCGGTCAAGATCCTCTCCAACTACAGCAATCACCTGTTCCAGACGGAGGTCGACAGTGTCTTCGCCGAGCACGCCTGGCAGCCGCCGGCCGGCAAAGCCGCCTGAGGGACAACCCGACAGCAACGCGAAACCGGTTCCGCACCGCCCGCGACCCGGTTAAGGTCGTGGGTATGATCGAGAACGACCGACGGGGAGAGCGGCGATGCGGATCGGTGTGCCGAAGGAGATCAAGAACCACGAATACCGTGTCGGGCTGACCCCGGACAGCGTGCTGGAATTCGTCGCCCACGGCCACGAGGTGCTGGTCGAGACGGGCGCCGGGGCCGGGATCGGCTCGGACGACGAGGTCTATCGGGCGGCTGGCGCGGTAATCGCCTCGAGTGCGGCCGAGGTCTTCGAGCGGGCCGAGATGATCGTCAAGGTGAAGGAGCCGCAAGCCGTCGAGCGCGCCATGCTCAGGCCCGGGCAGATCCTCTTCACCTATCTGCACCTCGCCCCCGACCCCGAGCAGACCGAGGAGCTGATCGAGAGCGGGGCGGTCTGCATCGCCTACGAGACCGTCACCGATGCGCGGGGTGGGCTGCCGCTCTTGGCGCCGATGTCGCAGGTGGCTGGCCGGCTGGCGATCCAGGCCGGTGCCCACTGCCTGGAGCGGGCGCACGGCGGCTCGGGCATGCTGCTCGGCGGCATTCCCGGGGTCGAAGGGGCGAGTGTGGTGGTGATCGGCGGCGGCATGGTCGGCGAGAACGCCATCCAGATGGCGATCGGCATGGCCGCCGACGTCACCGTGCTCGACCGCAATGTCGAGGTGCTGCAGCACCTCGCCCGCCGTTTCGGGCCGTGCCTCAACACCGTCTACTCACAAAAGGCGACGCTCGAGCGCTACGTGCTCGATGCCGATCTCGTGGTCGGGGCGGTGCTGATCCCGGGGGCCAGTGCGCCCAAGCTGGTCAACGCCGACATGGTCCGCCGGATGCGCCCGGGCAGCGTCCTGGTCGACGTCGCGATCGACCAGGGCGGCTGTTTCGAGACCTCGCATCCGACGACGCACGCCGAGCCGACCTACATCGTCGACGGCGTCGTCCATTACTGTGTGGCCAACATGCCGGGGGCGGTGCCCAAGACCTCGACCCAGGCACTGAACAACGTCACCCTGCCCTATGCGCTGGCCCTGGCCGAACAGGGCTATCGAGCCGCCCTGCTGCACAACCCGCATTTCCTGAACGGGCTCAACGTCCACGCAGGCCGGATCACCCATCCGGCGGTGGCCGAAGCGCAAGGCCTCGCCTTCGTCGAGCCGGCGAAGGCACTCGAGGGCTGAGCCCTGGCCGGTCGGCGCGTCAGGCAGCAGCCTGCTCGACGATTTCGGTGATCAATGCCCGCAGGCCTGTCATGTGGCCCTGCTCGCGCGAGCGGACGTCGGGGTCCGAGGTGACGGCGATGGTGAGTTCCAGGCTCGGCACGACGTGCAGCATCTGCCCGCCGTAGCCCCAGCCGTAATAATGGGGCTGGCCGGCGGTCTCGGTCATGAACCAGCCGTAGCCGTAGCCGTGGCCGGTCCAACGCGACGCCGTCCGCCGCTGCCACGAGGTCTCGATCCAGTGGCGCGAGACCACCCGCACGCCGTCGAGCGTGCCGCCGTTGCGGATCATCTCGCCGAAGCGGACGAGGCCCCGGGGCGAGAGCAGCATGTTGTTGCCGCCGAGATAGATGCCTTGTGGATCGCGGTCCCAGGGCGGGATGCGGATGTTCAAGGGGTCACCCAGCCAGGCAATGGCGAGCCGATGCGTGCTCTCGCCGGTGGCCTGCGTGAGGATCGCCGAGAGCAGATGCGAGCTGCCGGTGGAATAGAGCATCGGGCCACCGGGCTCGGCGACGAACGGCCGGGTCAGCGCATCCTGCACCCAGTTCAGGCTGCTCACCCAACTGCCGTAGTTCGCCCCGGAGGTGCGCTCGAGCCCGGCCTGCATCGAGAGCAGGTGGCCGATCGTCACCTCGGCCAGTTTCGGGCTCGCGCTCGCCGGAACCAGCGGGCCGAGGGCGTTGGTAATCGGCTGGTCCGGGCCGGCGAGGATGCCGCGATCGACGGCACAGCCGACCAGTGTCGCGAGCACGGTCTTGGCCACCGACTTGATGTTGACCGGCCGGTCGGCGGGCGGGCCGCGAAAGGTCTCCTCCAGCACGGTCTCGCCGCCGCGACTGACGATCAGCGTGCGCAGGCGGGGCAGCCGTCCGGCCGCTTCGCCGAGCGAGCCCGGGTCGAGGGCGGGCCGAGCGGCCGTCGGGTGCCCCATGGTGAGCACCGCTGCGGCGCCGGCACCCAGCAACAACCGGCGGCGGTCGGAGCACAGAGGGGGAGGCTTTGTCATGCGCCCTATCTGGCGCACCCGGGTGCCGATGAAAAGTGCCGAGCCGGCGGCTCCGCAAAAAGGTGTCAGGAGTCTTTTTCCCGGCGCCAGGGTGGCGTAATGGTGCTCGGTCTCGTGGCAGCATTGCGGCGGGGCGGCGGGGCGCCCGGACGTCGCCCGAGGAGCGATCAATGCCTGGTTTGTTTCACGCCCGGACCGATCGCGGCCACTCGCTGCCCTTGCCCGGCTTCCGGTCGGCCGGTCTCGCCCTCTTCGCCGTTCTCGGCCTCGCCTCGACCGGACTCGCGGGCGAGGCCGAAGTGGTCGGGGTCGAGGCGGTGCAGGAGGCGGGCGGTACCTGGCGGTTCTCGGTCACCGTGCGGCATGCGGACGAAGGCTGGGACCACTACGCCGACACGTGGCACGTGCTGGGCCCGGACGGCAGCGTGCTGGGCGAGCGGGTGCTCCTGCATCCGCATGTCGAAGAGCAACCCTTCACCCGCTCGCTCGCCGGGGTGGCGATCCCGGACGCTCTCGGCGTAGTCGAGCTGCGCGCGCACGACAGCGTCCACGGCTGGGGCCCGACAGTCTCCTACCCCCTGGGCGACCGCTGACGGTCGTCGGGTATCACCGGCGCCAAAAGAACGGTGGGGCCCGGGGAGGATCATCCTCCCCGGCTCTTCGTCCTGTGCGTGCCCCAAAAAAGAGAGGCGGTTCCGGGTGACCCCGGAACCGCCAAGGAGGAGAATACAAGGAAAGAGACGTCCCGCTGCCCAACGAGACGCCATGTGATCCTTACGAGCAGCCGGTTGTGCTGCCGCAGGTGTCACATTTCAGGCAGGTGCCGTTACGCACCAGCGTGAAGTTGCCGCACGCCGAACAGGGGTCGCCCTCGTAGCCTTGGAGCCGGGCGATCTCCGCCTGCTGGCGGCGGCTGTCTCTGGAAACCGTGTTGCTGTCGCGGGCGAAGGTGGCGACGGCGCTCGTCCCCCCTGCCCCACCCGCGGCTTTCATCTGCGCATCCGCCGTTTCGCTCTGGCTCGCCCCGCCGGCGAGCAGCCGGAGGTTGCCGCGGATGAACCCGGCCGACGCGATCTGGGCCACGTGCTCGCCCATGTCGCCTTCCCGCGTGCCCTCGCCGATGGCGTCGTGGCGAAGTGCCTGCGGATCGACATTGGCGAGGTCGGTACGGTCGAGGTAGGAGACGGCGAGTTCGCGGAAGATGTAGTCGAGAACGGACGTCGCCATCTTGATGGTGTCGTTGCCTTGCACCACGCCGGACGGCTCGAACCGGGTGAACGAGAAGGCCTCGACGAACTCCTCGAGCGGCACGCCGTATTGCAGGCCGATCGAGACCGAGATGGCGAAGCTGTTCATCAGCGAGCGGAAGGCGGCCCCTTCCTTGTGCATGTCGACGAAGATCTCGCCCAAGGCCCCGTCTTCGTACTCGCCGGTCCTGAGATAGAGCTTGTGGCCGCCGACGATGGCCTTTTGCGTGTAGCCCTTGCGCCGGGTCGGCAGCTTCCGGCGGCCGTTGACGAAGCGCTCGACCACCCGCTCGGTGACCTCGACGATCCGCTCGACCTGCGAGGCCTCCTGGCTCTCGTCATCGTCTTCCTCGACGTCGTCGGCGAGCATCGACGAGAGCGGCTGGCTCAGCTTCGAGCCGTCACGGTAGAGGGCGAGCGCCTTGACGCCGAGCCGCCAGCCCTCGAGGTAGGCATCGCGGCAGTCCTCGACCGAGGCCGTCGCCGGCATGTTGATGGTCTTGGAGATGGCACCCGAAATGAACGGCTGGGCTGCCGCCATCATCCGGATATGTGAGGCGGCCGAAAGAAAGCGCTTGCCGATCCGGCCGCACGGATTGGCGCAGTCGAAGACCGGCAGATGCTCGGGCTTCAACTCGGGCGCCCCCTCGATCGTCATGGTGCCGCAGCAAAAGGCGTTGGCCCGCTCGATCTCGTCCTTGGAGAAGCCCAGGGCCTGCAACATGTCGAAGCGCATGTCCGAGAGCTGCGCTTCGCTGAAGCCGAGCACGTTCTTGCAGAACGAATCGCCGAGGCTGTAGCGATTGAAGGCGTAGCGAATGTCGAAGGTGGTCGGCAGACCCGCCTCCAGCTTCTCCAGGATCTCGGGCGTGAAGCCTTTGGCCGCGAGCTTGGCATGATCGATGCCGGGGGCCCCCTCGAGCGTGCCGTGACCCACCGCATAGCGGGTGATCGCCTCGATCTGCGTGCGGTCGTAACCCAGCGTCTCGAGTGCTGTCGGCACCATCCGGTTGATGATCTTGAAGAAGCCGCCGCCGGCGAGCTTCTTGAACTTGACCAGCGCGAAGTCCGGCTCGATCCCGGTGGTGTCGCAGTCCATGACCAGGCCGATCGTGCCCGTGGGCGCGATCACCGAGACCTGGGCGTTCCTCACCCCGTGCTGCTCGGCCATGGCGACCGCGTCGTCCCAGGCGCGGACAGCGGCGCCGAGCAGCGCCCGGTCGGGGCAATGGTGGTGGTCGAGCGGTACCGGCAGGGTGGCCAGGCCCTCGTAGCCGCTGGCCTGCCCGTGCGCGGCGCGGCGGTGGTTGCGCAGCACCCGCAGGGTCGACTCGCGATTGGCGGGATAGCCGGGAAACGCGCCGAGCTCGCCCGCGATCTCGGCCGAGACCTCGTAGGCGACACCGGTCATCAACGCGGTAATCGCCCCGCAATAGGCCCGCCCCTCGTCGCTGTCGTAGGGGATGCCGGAGGCCATCAGGAGGCCGCCGATATTGGCGTAGCCGAGGCCGAGGGTCCGGAACTTGTAGCTGAGCTCGGCGATCTTTTCGGCCGGAAACTGGGCCATCATGACCGAGATCTCGAGGACCAGCGTCCAGAGACGGACGGCGTGCTCGAACTCGGCGACCCGGAACGTGCCGTCGTGGTTCTTGAACTGCATGAGGTTCAAGGACGCGAGATTGCACGCCGTGTCGTCGAGGAACATGTATTCCGAGCACGGGTTGGACGCGTTGATCCGCCCGTCCGCGGGGCAGGTGTGCCAGTCGTTGATGGTGGTGTCGTATTGCACGCCCGGATCGGCACTCGCCCAGGCGGCAAAGCAGATCTTGTCCCAGAGGTCCTTGGCCCGAACGGTCTTGGCCACCTCGCCGGTGCGCCTCGCGGTCAGCGGCCACTCGCGGTCCTGCTGCACCGCCTGGAAGAAGGGATCGCTGATTCGCACCGAGTTGTTCGAGTTCTGCCCCGAGACCGTGAGATAGGCGTTGCTGTCCCAGTCGGCGTCGTAGGTGGGGACCTCGACCCCCTGGTAGCCCTGGCGGGCCAGCAGGATCGCCTGCTGGATCGAGCCGTCCGGCAACAGCGCCTTCCTGGCGGCCTTGACGGCGAGCTTGAGCGCCGGGTTGGTCTTGGGATCGAAGCGCTCGGCCTCGCGCACGTCGGCGGCCCCGTGACAGGCCTCGATGATGGCGTTGGCGTGCCGCGCCAGGAGCTTCGAGCCGGCGACGAGTGCCGCCACTTTCTGCTCCTCGGTCACCTTCCAGCTGATGAATTCCTCGATGTCCGGGTGATCGACATCGACGATGACCATCTTGGCCGCCCGCCGCGTGGTGCCGCCGGACTTGATCGCCCCCGCCGCCCGGTCGCCGATCTTCAGAAACGACATGAGGCCGGACGACTTGCCGCCGCCCGAGAGCCGCTCGCCTTCGCCGCGCAGGTTGGAGAAGTTGGTGCCGGTGCCGGAGCCGTATTTGAACAGCCGGGCTTCCCTGACCCAGAGGTCCATGATGCCGCCGCCGTTGACCAGGTCGTCCTGGATCGACTGGATGAAGCAGGCGTGCGGCTGCGGCCGCTCGTAGGCCGAGGTGGAGGCGTGCACCTTGCCGGTCGTCTCGTCGACATAGAAGTGGCCCTGCGCCGGACCGTCGATGCCGTAGGCCCAGAAGAGCCCGGTGTTGAACCACTGCGGCGAGTTCGGGGCGGCCATCTGCTTGGCCAGCATGAAGCACATCTCGTCGAAGAAGGCCCGGGCGTCCTCCTCCGAACCGAAATAGCCGCCCTTCCAGCCCCAATAGGTCCAGGCCCCGGCGAGCCGGTCGAACACCTGCTGGGCCTTGGTCTCGCTGCCGTAGCGCTCGGCCTCGGGCAACGTCTCCAGCGCGGCCTCGTCGGCGACCCGGCGGCAGAGCCAGGTGGGGACACCCTTTTCCTCGACCGGCTTCAGCTTCGCCGGGACGCCGGCCTTCCGGAAATATTTCTGTGCCAGAACATCGATCGCGACCTGTGACCAGGCGGCCGGGACCTCGACGGCATCGAGCGCGAAGACCACCGACCCGTCGGGGTTGCGGATTTCGCTCGACGCCGTGCGGAAGGCCATCGCCGCATAGGGCGAAGCGCCGGCTTCGGTAAAGGCACGCTCGATCTTCATCGACACTGATCTCCTCGTCGCTGCAAGACTAGAATGTTCTCGTCTTGTTCGTCAAACCCGTCGCACACCGGTGGTCCATCTCTGCGGTCGCGTCGAAGCGGATCCGACGATCAGCGCCGAGTGATCCCTCGATCACTCAACGATCAGTTTAGAACCGCCCGCCGCGAATCTCAACAACAAGCCGCGGCCAGCGCGCCGCTCGCGCCGGTTTTTTGCGAGCGCAGCTGGGCGCAGCTTGCTGCCGATCCGCCGAGATCGAAGCTCGAAGCCGCCACAGAGCGACCCACGACAACCTCGTTTCCCCAGATATACGACGCGCTGACAGGCGCACAACAACATATTGTGTAACGGCCGCGATTCGCGCCTGCCGGCGGGCGACTGTTGCCGTCCCGCCATGCACGCCGCGCCGAACAACGACCAGAAGCGAACTGGAGCGCTCCTGAGCAACACTCCAGCCGCCGCTGAGGCCGGCATCGCATCAGGCAGGATCAATCATGCCGATCATCGACGTTCCGCGCCTGTGGACAAAGCGCCTTCACGGTGGACAACGACGCGCTTCGGGTTGCATGTTCGTTCGGCTGAGCCGAACTCATTCGACTCAGCTGAACTCAGCCGCGGCGGTTATCCGACCTTATCCACAAGCTGGTTTTCCCGAGTTGTCCACAAACGGGGCCGCAGCCCCGCCTGCCCCGCCTGCCCCGCGCGCGGCGTCGCGTCCGATGCCTCGTGGCTGGACGCTGTCGGACCGGCCGTGCATAAACCCGAGATGCCGACGACGTGGCAGCGCCCGCCTCGCCCCGTCCGTCGCCCTCGTCCGTCCCAATGGGAGAACGTCACCCGTGTCGATCTTGAAATGGCTCGCGCAGAACCGCCTCGGCACGCTGCTCTTCACCCGCCGGCGCGGCGAGAAGGTCGGCGAGGACGAGCTCGGCAACGTCTACTACCGCGAGCGCGGTCACACGGGTGACTGGCGGACCGAGCGGCGCTGGGTGGTCTACGCCGGGGACGGCGATATCGAGGCGAGTGCGGTGGCCCCCGGCTGGAACGCCTGGCTGCACAAGAACCGCGAGAAGGCCCCTTCCGAAGAGCCGATGAAGGAGAAATTCTGGGAGAAGCAGCACCTCCCCAACCTCTCCGGCACCGCCCAGGCCTACGTCCCGCCCGGGCACGAGAAGCGCGGTGGCAAGCGTGATGCCGCCACGGGCGACTACGAAGCCTGGCGCCCCTGAACGGTTCCGACGAGCGCTCGCTGAGTGGCCTCAGTCGATACTCAGTCGGCCTGATCGCCTGTGGACAAGTCTTCGGAAAACCCCCAGATCCGCGGACTGGCCAGCTCCAGGCTGTTACCGGCGGGATCGCGGAAATAGATCGATCGCCCGCCCTTCGGCCAGTGCTGCCACTGCTCGATGCTGATTCCGCTGGCTTCCAGCCGGCGGGCCCAGGGTTCGAGCTCGTTGTCCGCAACGGCGAAGCAGACATGGCCGGGGCCCACGGCACCGTGCGGCGGTACCTTGCTGCTCTCGGCCGCCGCCTCCGCCACGAACAACAGCAGCATCTGGGTGTCCAGCCGGAAGAAGACGAAGAGCCCGGGCCGCCTGCTCACCTCGTCGAGGCCGAGCACCTCGCCGTAGAAATCGGCCGCTGCATCCAGATCGTCGACGTAGAGCACGGTCTCCAGAACCGCCGAAAGTCGCATCGTCCGTCTCCCCTTCGCCGTTAACCGAATCTTTATCTCTGCGTAGCACAATAGCGATCCTGCGCCACGGCCGGCGCCGAGGAAGCTGAAGTATGGCTGCGATCACTGAGCGTACGGTAACGGTCGGCGATGCCGAGGGACGACCATGAGCACGCGGCCGATCGGCCGGCTGGAGCCGCGGCGCCATTTGGCACCGGAAGAGAGCGATTCGGCCTTCGCGCAAAAACGGCGGCGGTTCCTCGACGGCCTCGAGCGCGCGATCGCCGAAGCCAATCGCGAGATCATCGGCACGACGCTCTCGGCCGACCCCGGCAGCATCCTCGACGCGGACGCGTTTTTGCGTCTCGCTGTGCGGGTGGCCGAGCTTCGGGCGCGCTATATCGCCGAGGGCCTCGCCGTCGCGGCGGGACAGCCCGATCCGGCGGCGATCGAGCGTCTCGCCCGATGCCGGCGCGCCTTCGAGGAGATGCGCCTGGTATTCGAGGCGACCGAGCGCGTGGTCGAGCGCGGCTATGTCGACCTGCCGGCACCGAGCACCGCCCGGCCTTTCGCGTCGTGAGCAGTGGCCGATTTCCGCATCGAGCGCGAATCGCTTTGCCTCTCGGCACTTTTTTCCGGCCTCGGCGATCGGCCAGTGGCCGTCCGCAACGCTACGTTCGAAGGCGCCGCGCGCAGCCTCGTACACCCCATCAAGGGGGCACGATCCGGCGGATCTTCGGCCGACCTCGGCAGCCGACGGCCGTCACCTGCAAAGACCGTTCGTGGACGAGCCTGGAGGCGTGGCTCGATCCTGCGGCGACTATGCATCACTCGGCGGTCGCCCGAACGTGCAACCCGGTCGCCTTCACGAACTTCGGTTGACCACTCACTCATGTTGCTCAACAAGAAGGAGAGTAAGCGGGACGGCTGAACGTCACCGGTAGCGACATGACAGGCTGGCGATTTTGGTTCTCGGGGCGGTTCGAGAGTGAGGTCCGCCCTTCGATCGAGAAGCGGATCGAGGCGGGCGCCGTACTGTTTCGTGCCGGCGCTCGCTGTCATGCGGTGGCCCTGGTTCGTGCCGGCGAGATCGAGCTGCTGGCGGATCGGGACGGACACCCCGTCCGGGTGGCGACACGGGGCCGTGGCTCGTTCGTCGGCGACGACGAGGCTCTCGGCGACGGGGTCTGGCACCGCACGGCGCGAGCCTTGCGGCGCAGCCGGGTCGAGATGCTGCCGCGTGACGTCTACATCGAGCGCTACGCCGCGTGTCCAGCGGATGCCGTGACGCCGGCGCCCACGGGAGCGGTCGCCCGCCTGCTGCCGGCGTCGCCCGAGAGTGCGGCGGCGCTGCCCGCGGCCGGCATCGACATCACCGATTTGCCGTTCACCATCGGGCGGGCCCCGGGCGAGCGCGACGCCACGATCCCGCGGCAGAATGCCTTTCTCCTCCGAGAACGCCGTCCCTACCGGTTGTCACGCTGTCAGTTCGTCGTCGTGGCCTTGCCCGACGGCATCGGGCTCAGTGATCCCGGCAGCCGCCTCGGCACCTTCATCGACGGGCGTCGCCTCGGCCCCGACCCGTTGCCGCTGCAAGCCCACGAAAGCGTCGACATCGAGGCCGGCGGCCGGCATTCCCCCTTCCGCTTCAAGCTGGGGATCGGCTGACACAGCAGTGTGCCATGGCGGCCGTCGGCGCGCCCGGTCGTTCGCTCTCGGGTTCGGCCGTCGACTGCCACGAAGCCGGCAGAGGGGTCATCGACGCCGTGCGCGGATACGACCGATGGCTCGGCATCACCTGCCGAATGCCGAAACTCGGCGCAGCCCCTGGATCACCTCAGCAGGCTGCTGAAAAAGTCCCGATGGCCGCGATGCGGCAGAAATGACCGGAGGCGAGGAGGCGTGAGGGCCAGCGCAGCAGCGCTGCGCGCCCGAACGTCCGACGA